>ERZ1108162.139-NODE-139-length-18493-cov-4.470062_pt1 | contig 18493 bp, 14 predicted proteins | sample MGYA00403698_ERZ1108162 | MGnify/ENA primary metagenome ERZ1108162 (study PRJEB35170, sample SAMEA104062405) | human gut metagenome | biome: human gut; feature: human-associated habitat; material: faeces | place: Denmark | collected 2012-04-30 ... | reverse complement strand
TATGACAATGATATTCCTCAAGAAGTTATTTCTGTATTCGAATTAAATCTTCGAAAAATAAAACAGCCGTTTCTTTGATAAATTTCCTCGTATTCGCCCGAGCAAAAAATTTCTCTGAATCGGGTTCGGATTTTACCGAGCTTTTGATAATAGGAAATCAGCTCGCCGTTCAAGTGTTCCCAATCAAAACATCCGCGGCAAAACGGATCGATGTAACCCTCCGCCGCATTTTCGTCGCCGTAATAAACACAAGGAACGCCGGGCAAAGTATATTGAAGCAACGCTGCCATTTTTACTTTTTCTATCGCAAGCTTTCTTTCTTTTTCGGTAAGACGCATTTGCACAGAAGCCATTTCATCTTTTGTATAGCACGACTTTCCGCCTAATACCGTAAGAATACGCGCCGTATCGTGCGTACCCAGAATATTCATTAAAGCATCCAACGTCTGCTTGGGATAATTGTCGCACAGCATACGTATGGTATCGACGAGATTTTCTGCGTTACCCGTAACGATAAAATGAATGATTGCATCCTTGAGCGGATAGTTCATCACACTATCCAGTTCGCCGCCCTGAAGGTATTCCCGCCGCTTGGAATAAGCGATTTTATTTGAAGCGTCTTCCCATACTTCGCCGATAATGACTGCTTCGGGATTTGCCGTTTTAACTGTCGTTCGCAGCTTTTTTAAGAAAAAATCGGGCAACTCGTCCGCCACGTCCAGCCTGTATCCGCCGATCCCGTAGGAAAGCCAATGCTTCAAGACGCCGTTTTCTCCCAGAATAAACTCCTGATAGCTTTCCGATTCTTCATTTACTTCGGGCAGAATATCAATGCCCCACCAGCTGTTGTATTTATCGGGATATTCCTGAAAGGTGTACCACGAATAATAGGGAGAATTTTTGGATTGATAAGCGCCGATCGAAGGATAAAGGCCGTATTTATTGAAATATACGCTGTTATCTCCCGTATGGTTAAAAACGCCGTCGAGAATAAGCCGAATTCCATATTTTTTCGCTTCCACAACCAAATTTTGAAAATCTTCCTTTGTACCGAGTATCGGATCGACATTTCTGTAATCGGAAGTATCATAACGATGGTTGGATGCCGCTTCAAAAATCGGATTTAAGTAGATCGCCGAAACGCTGAGGCTTTTCAGATACTTCAACTTGCTCTGTATCCCCTTAAAATTTCCCCCGAAAAAATCGTTGTTGAGAATTTTACCCTTTTCGTCGGGTTTATACGAAGGCGTTCCGCCCCAATCAAAACGCGGTATTCTTCCTGCTATGTCAGGCATATTACCTACCTTGCAAAAGCGATCCGGAAAGATCTGATACAGAATTCCCCCCTTAAACCAATCGGGCGTTGTGTAATCTTCCGCAAAAACAAGCAACTGAAACTCCGGCTTTTTTTCTCCCGATAGCTGTCCGAAACGCCCTTTCCCCATGGTTAAATAGAAATCGTCTATAACGAAATTATAATAATAAAGCCCGATTTCGTTAATTTTAAGGCTGATTGTCCACCCGTAGGACGTTTTGCGTAACGGATAGAGACTCCTTTCTTCCCCGTCCTTTCCCAAAGACAACGTCGCCTCCGAGGCAGGCGTTTCGCATTCCCCCCAAAGCGGTGTACGCAACGAAAAAAACTCTCCCCGGGTAAAGTTTTCTTTGAGATAAAAAATATTGAATTGCAGTTTATCGCCCTGACGGACGCCGCCCGTAATACTTTTGCAGGCCTTATCCAAAGGGTTGAAATAGACGTTCATATGTTTGACCCGAATTTTTGTTATAAAAGTTCTGTTACCTGACAAAAAGCTGTAAAAACATTTTTACAGCTTTTTGCAAAAGAATGTTCTGTTTTCGATTTAGCGGAGAGCTTTAAGGTGCCAGATATTATCGGCATATTCCTTTATGCTTCTGTCGGCGGAGAAATATCCCGCTGCGGCGATATTCCGCAGGGACATCTGATTCCAGGTGCGTTTGTCGTTGGCGTAGAGCTCGGAGATTTTTTGCTGCGTACCGATATAGGATTCGTAATCCGCCATACACATATAGGGATCGGCGACGGGAGAGCCCGTAAGGAGATAATTGGCAATATCCGAAAAGGATTCGCCGCGGAACCCTACGATAAGGGCTTCAATTACCTTGCGGAGCATCGGATCCTGATTATAATACACGCTGGAAGAGTAACCGTTACGCCAAATCTGGGAAACTTCGTCGGCCTTCAGCCCGAAAATGAAGATGTTTTTTTCGCCTACGTGTTCCGCCATTTCTACGTTTGCGCCGTCCAGCGTCCCTACGGTGAGCGCTCCGTTGATCATGAATTTCATATTTCCCGTGCCGCTCGCTTCTTTTCCTGCCAAAGAGATCTGTTCGGAAACTTCCGAAGCAGGCATCAGCATTTCGGACATCGTGACATTGTAATCTTCCATATATACGACGTTGAGCTTTTCGCGGAGCTTGGGGTTTTGACGGATATCCTCCGAAATAAAGCAGATCAATTTGATAATCTTCTTCGCCATATAGTATCCCGCCGCGGCTTTGGCGGCGAAAATATACGTTTTGGGCAGCACCGGAAGCTCGGGATTTTCTTTCAGGGCCAAATAGTCGGTAACGATGTGCAGGACATTGAGAAGCTGGCGTTTATATTCGTGCATCCGTTTGGCCTGTACGTCGAAGACGGTTGTCGGATCGATGACGATCCCCTGCTTTTTATAGGCATAATCGGCAAATTGCTGTTTCTTGAGCGCCTTGATTTCATCCAGCCGCTCCAATACGCCGTCGTCGTTTTCAAATTTTTTGAAGTCCGCCAGCTTGGAAGCGTCCTTCGCATACCCTTCCCCGATACATTCGTTGAGCAGCGCGCAAAGCTCGGGATTGGACTGATTCAGCCAACGCCTGTGCGCGATTCCGTTGGTCACGTTGGTAAACTTTTCGGGCGTATAGTCGTAAAAATCGCGGAAAATACTCTTCTTGATAATGTCGCTGTGCAGCTTTGATACTCCGTTGACGCAATGGGAGCCATACACGGATAAATTCGCCATCTTCACGACGTTATAGGAGATGATTGCCATGCGGGAAATCTTATCCCAATCGCCTGGGAAGCGCTTCCAGAGATCTTCACAGAAACGGCGGTTTATTTCTTTCAGAATAGAATAAATACGGGGCAGTTTGCGGGCGATCAGGTCTTCGGGCCAGGTCTCCAGGGCTTCCGCCAGCACCGTATGATTGGTATAGGCGCAAACCGAGGTCGTGACGGCCCACGCTTCCTCCCAGCTCATGCCGTTTTCATCGATCAAAAGACGCATCAGTTCGGGAACTGCCAAAGCGGGATGCGTATCGTTGAGATGGATTGCCGCCAGCTGCGGCAAAAGCCTGATCGAGCCGTATCTGCGTTTATGATCTTTCAGAATATTTTGCAGGGAAGCGGAAACGAGAAAATACTGCTGCTTTAAGCGCAGAGACTTTCCTTCCACGTGATTGTCCGCGGGATAGAGCACTTTGGAAATCAGATCGGCTTCGTTGTCCTCTTGCATCACCGCGTTATAATCGCCCTGGGAAAACAGCTTCATGTCGAAGTTTTGTACGCTTTTCGCTTTCCAGAGCCTTAAAACGGATACCGCTTTGCTGTCGAAGCCCGATACCATCATATCATAGGCGATCGCCTGCACTTCCTTTGCATTGCGATATACCGTCTCTAGACCGTGCTCCGTCCATTTTTCCTCTACGTAGCCGTCGAATTTTACCGTATAAATATTGTCGCTTCGCTGGGTCAGCCACACTTCGCCGCCGGGAAGCCATACGTCGGGAAGCTCCGTCTGCCAGCCCTCGATGATTTTTTGCTTGAACAACCCGTATTCGTAACGGATGGAAAAGCCCATCGCAGGATAATCCCCCGATGCGAGCGCGTCGAGAAAACACGCCGCCAAACGCCCCAGTCCGCCGTTGCCGAGGCCTGCGTCGGGTTCCAGCTCGTACAAATCGGAAAGCGTTACGTCGTAAGGTTTCAAGGCCTCTTCAAAGACATCTTTTACACCGAGATTAAAAACGCTGTTTTTGAGCGAACGCCCCAATAAAAACTCCATGCAGAGATAGTAAACCCTCTTTGCTTTTTTTGCCTTCGTCTCGATATGGAACTGCTGTCTCTTTTCCAGCATAATGTCCCGAACGCTCATGACGACGGCTTTATAGATCTGTTCTCTGGTTGCTTCGGAGGGCGCGACGCCGAAATAGCGGGAAAGCTTCCCTTTGATCAGCGCTGTGGCGTCGATTTCCGTAGTTTTGTTTTTATTCATATTTGTTCATTCACTCCTGATTTGTTCCGTTGTATTATAACATACGGAACTCCGCTTGTCAAGTCGTAAAAGTTGCGGCGGACTTCCTTACTTTTTCAATGTAAGCGTAGCGGTATAAAGTTTTTTATATTCCTCCGCCGAATGCAGCCAGGAAAAGTCCGTACGGGCGGCCTTCTGCATTAAAACTTGCCATTCTTCCCCATTTTTATACGTGTTTACGGCTTCACGGACTACATACAACATATCATACGGATTGTAGGCGGCAAATGTGAAGCCGTTTCCGCCCGAACCGTAAGGCTTGATGCTGTCGAAGAGCCCGCCCGTCTCCCGCACAACGGGTACCGCGGCATATCTCGAGGCGATCATCTGCGAAAGACCGCAGGGCTCGCTTTTTGAGGGCATAAGGAAGATATCGGCGCCGGAATAGATTTTTCTCGACAGGTCGCCGTTAAACGCGATGACCGTAGCGACCTTTCCCGTATAGCGGCGGCCGAGGTCTTTGAAATAATTTTCGTAAACGGCGTCCCCCGTGCCGAGGAGTACAAACTGGACGTCGTCCTGCAAAATATCCTCGATTACCGCTTTGACGAGATCCAGCCCCTTATGGGAAACCAACCTGGAGATCATGGCGATAATGGGAACTTGTTTGACGGACAGACCGAGCATTTTCTGAAGTTCGGCTTTGCATACAGCCTTATTGCCGAGGTCGTCCGCGCTGTAATGCGCAAACAACGCGGGATCGGTTGCGGGATCGTAGGAAACCGTATCGATACCGTTGAGAATCCCCGAAAGCTTGAAGGCGTTTTTACGGATGATCTCGTCCAATCCGTGCGCATATAACGGATTTTTGATTTCATTGGCATAGGTCGGGCTGACGGTTGAAAATTTTTCCGCACATTCGATCGCCCCTTTCATCAGATTGAGACAGCCGTCGTATTCGAGCAGATAGCGGTAGTTATTTGAAATCCCGAACAAATCTTCCAGGATATCCAAAGAATATTTCCCCTGATATTCGATGTTATGAATGGTAAACAGCGCGCGGATAAACTGATACTCGGGCCGATAACAGTAGATCGTCTTGAGATACAGCACCGAAAGAGCCGCCTGCCAATCGTGGCAATGCAAAACGTCGGGATAGAAATTGATAAACGGAAGTATTTCCATCACGCCGCGCGAAAAAAATGCGAAGCGTTCACCGTCGTCGTAATAGCCGTAACAGCCGGGACGCTTGAAATAATATTCGTTGTCGAGAAAATAAAAAGTTACGCCTTCCTCCTGACAGGAAAATATTCCGCAATACTGATTTCGCCAGGAAAGCGGCACGAAGATATTGCCCAGAAAAGACATCTTGCGTCGGTATTCCGCTTTAATATCCGAATAAAGCGGCAGAACTACCCTTACATCATAAGCGGGATCTTTCGCCAACGCTTTCGAAAGGGAGCCTATAACCTCCGCGAGGCCGCCCGTCGCAATAAACGGAGTCGCTTCGGAAGCGACGAAAAGAATTTTCTTTTTCGGGAATATTTTTATTGTTTCCTTCGGAGCAGTTTCGGGAAGTACAACCTCCTTTTCCTCCCGCAAAATTTCTACGGAAACCTTTTTCGTCCTTTTTTTAATCGGCGCCTTTGCGGGCGTCTTGGGGCTTTTTGCGCTTTGAGTGGTTTGATTTGACATTTTATCCTCCCGTTTCAAATCGATAATTCTAATATGTATGTCATACATAATTATGTATGCGTGACATAGTTTTAATTCTTTGTTTTAGAGCATTGTCCCCTTTTGAATGAAATAGGGAAGCACTTCGCAGCCGCTGAGTTTTCTCCTGTCGGCGATTACGACATTTTTGTCGGTAATTACGCAGTCGAGAGCGGCGTTTGCGCCGATAATATTATCCTGCATAATGATAGAATTTCTGATCACTGCGCCCTTTGCTACTTTGACGCCGCGGAAGAGAATGGAATTTTCCACGGTTCCCTCGATTTCGCAGCCGTCGGAAATCAAAGAATTTTTAACGACGACCTCGTCTCCGTATTTGGAGGGCGCGCTGTCGCGCACTTTCGTATAGATATCCCGCGCGCCGAACAGTTCGTCCCGCACGTCTTTATCGAGGAGCTCCATGTTATGTTTATAATAGGACGCCATGGAATTTATGCCCGCATAGTAGCCCTGGAAAGCATAGCGATAAATTTTCAGGCTGTCGAGCTGTTTGGCGATAATATCGCTTTCGAAACAGGTATATCCGCGAGCCATAGAATCTTCGACGAGATTGAGCAGGAACTGACGATTAAACACCATGACGTTGATATACACGTCCGCTTTTGTTTTGCTTCTTACGCGGGGAGTAATTTTTACTTCGTTCACCCGTCCCTCTTTGTCCGCGCCGATCAGCATATAATGAGCCGTCTTTTCCACCTCTTCATAATGGGTGACCATGGTAATGTCGGCATTTTTATTTTCGTGATAGGCAAGAATATCCGAAATATTTAATCTTGCGACGCCGTCGCAATCGGAAAGGACTACGTATTTTTCCTGCCGTCTGGTTAAAAAGCCCGTGAGACCTTTTAACGCTTCCAGCCGCGTGGTATAAAGCTTTTCGCTTTCGTCGGAAAAGGGAGGCAAAAGAATAATGCCGCCGTCTTTACGGGCCAGATCCCAATCCTTGCCGCTGCCGAGATGATCGATCAGAGAGCGGTAGTTGTTGTTTGCCATAAGGCCTACTGTAGTAATACCCGAATTGACCATATTGGAAAGCGGGAAATCGATAAGGCGGTATCTGCCGCCGAACGGAATAGAAGCCATCGTCCTTCTGCGGACGAGCTCGGGAACGTTTTCTTCATGAAGATTTGAAAAAATAACTCCGACTGCCGATGCTGACATATATTTAATTTCCTCCCTTTTTACGCCAAAATATCTTTTTCGTTTTTTTGTCCGCTCAAAACGCGTATGCCGTCGCCTACGGTAATATCCCTGCCGAGAACCACGATTTCCGCTTTCGGATTTTTATCTACGCCCACTACCGCGTCTTTTCCGACCGTTACGTTTTCGTCGATAATGGAATAGGAAACGCAGGCCCCTGCTTTGATGACGCTGTTTGCGAGAACCACCGCATCTTTCACGACGGCGCCTTTTTCTACGACGACGTTGCTGCCGAGTATAGAATTTTCTACCGTTCCTTCAATTTCGCAGCCCAGCGCAATCATCGAGTTTTTTACGACGGCACGGCTTCCTATATATTCGGGCGGAGCCAAGGGATTGCGGGAATGGATTTTCCAGGCCTTGTCCTTGACGTCAAAGGCCGGCGTATCGCCCAGCAAGTCCATATTCGCCTGCCAGAGGGAGGCGATTGTCCCAACGTCCTTCCAATATCCTTCGAAAAGATAGGAATACATTTTTTCCCCCGCATTCAGCATAGCGGGCAGAACGTCTTTGCCGAAATCCTTCGAGGAATTGGGGTCGGCGTCGTCTTTTTCAAGATACTTAAACAGCTTTTCTGCCGTAAAAATATAAATTCCCATGGACGCGAGCGTGCTCTTGGGCGCCTTGGGTTTTTCCTCGAACTGATAGATCGAACCGTCGGGGTTGGTATTAAGTATCCCAAAGCGGGAGGCTTCGTTCAAAGGAACGTCGATCGCCGCAATGGTACAGTCTGCTCCCGTTTCAATATGAGCCTTGAGCATGGCGGCGTAATCCATTTTATAGATATGGTCGCCCGAAAGCACCAGCACATATTCGGGATTATACATCTTCATGAAATGCATGTTCTGATAGATGGCGTTCGCCGTACCCTCGTACCAGCTGGAGCGCGCTTTGGCCTGATACGGCGAAAGGATATGGACGCCGCCGTAGGCTCTGTCGAGATCCCACGGCTGGCCGTTGCCGATGTATTCGTTGAGAATCAACGGCTGATACTGCGTCAGCACCCCCACCGTGTCGATCCCCGAATTGATACAGTTGGAGAGCGGGAAATCGATGATGCGATACTTTGCGCCGAATGCGACGGCGGGCTTTGCAATATTGTTGGTGAGAGCAAACAGCCTGCTGCCTTGTCCGCCGGCCAGAAGCATGGCGACGCATTCCTTTTTTCTTTGCATAATAAAACCCCCTGAATGTTAAATCAGTCTATTTTTGTCAAATATACGCAGGTCAGTTTGGGAATATCCACTTTGATTGAATATTCCTTGCCGTGACTCGGCGTCTTTGTCGTAGTGAAAATACGTTTTTTCATAGCTCCGCTTCCGCCATATTTCACGGAATCGGTATTGAATATCAGTTTATATTTGCCTTTTTCAATGCCTAACGTATAATTTGTGAGCTCCACTCCCGAAAAATTGATCAGGACGACGATCTGATTACCCTGTTTGTCCTTGCGGATATAGGAAATAAAATTACGGTCGGCGTCATTGGGCGCCAGCCACTCGAAGCCTTCCCACGAATCCTCGATCTCGTAAAAGGCCGGGGTGTCGAGATAAAAGTGATTGAGGTCGCGCACGGCCCTTGAAAGTTTATCGTGAAGCGGATATTTTTTGAGGAAAAATTCGATTCCTTCGCTGTAATCCCATTCCTTGAATTGTCCGAATTCACTGCCCATGAAATTGAGTTTTTTTCCCGGATGGGACATCATATATCCCATAAAAGAGCGTACGCCCGCAAATTTATCCTCGTATGCGCCCGGCATTTTGCTGATCAGAGAAGCTTTTCCGTGCACCACTTCGTCGTGGGAAATGGGCAGTATATAATTTTCGGAAAAGGCGTACATCATCGAAAAAGTAAGCTTGTTATGGTTATATTGCCGATAAATGGGATCTGTGGAAAGATAGGAAAGGACGTCGTTCATCCAGCCCATATTCCACTTAAAATTGAAGCCCAACCCTCCTGCGTCCGTAGGGCGCGTAATCAGCGGCCACGCGGTCGATTCCTCGGCGATCATCAAAGCCTGCGGGTAATACCCGAATACGGCCTCGTTGAGCCTGCGGAGGAAAGCTACGGCCTCCAGGTTTTTGTTGTCGCCGTAAATATTCGGCATCCATTCCCCGGGACGTTTGTCGTAATCGAGATAGAGCATGGAAGCTACGGCGTCCACTCTCAATCCGTCGATATGATATTTATCGAAGAAAAATACCGCGTCTGAAATGAGAAACGACATTACTTCGTCCCGGCCGTAATCAAATTTCCGCGTCCCCCAGCCTTCATTTTCCTTTCTGTCCCATTGCGAAGGCTCGTACAAGGGCTCGCCGTCAAACTCGTAAAGTCCGAAGGCGTCTTTGGGAAAATGTGCGGGTACCCAATCGAGAATAACCCCGATCCCCGCGTTATGAAATTCATTTACGAGATACATAAAATCGTGCGGCGTGCCCAAACGCGAGGTGACGGCATAATATCCCGTCACCTGATACCCCCACGAGCCGTCAAACGGATATTCGGTAACGGGCATAAATTCCACATGCGTATATCCCATTTCTTTGACGTAGCCGACAAGCTCGCCTGCAAGCTCGCGATAGGTATAAGGGCTGCCGTCCTCATGAAGCTTCCAGGAAAGAAGATTTACCTCGTAGATGTTCAACGGAGACGCATACACATTTTTATGCTTCAGCTTGTCCGAATATGCGCGATCCGTCCAGTTAAATCCCGACAAATCATATAATTTAGAGGCATTGGACGAACCCGGCCCGGGATTTTCCGCATGAAACGCATAAGGATCGGCCTTAAAGAGCTGTTTACCGTCCGCGGTTTCTATGCAATATTTATAGCAGTCGTATTGCTTTACGCCGGAAATAAAAAGTTCGAAGGTTTCATTGTCGATCAGCCGTTCCATAACATGGGAATCCTTATCCCATTGATTAAAATCCCCCACGACGGAAACTTTTTTCGCGTGAGGCGCCCAAACCCGAAAAACATAACCGCGTTTTCTGCCCCGTGTGAAAGGATGGGCACCCATCGTCTCATACGCTTTGAAATTGGTTCCGTGATGGAATAGATGTAAAGGAAAATTGATATCGGATTCACTCATTTAATATTCTCCTGAAATTAAAAAGATATTGGGCTTGAAACGATAAGGGGCTAAAATTTTCGAAGACTGATCGAATATTTCATTTTTGAAAAAAATTATCAAAGCGCGAAAAATCCTTCTCAGTGCAGACGTATAAAAAATACGTTGAAAACAAACCCGTTGTTCTTAAGAGGTATTATACTATACTTTTTTGTTTTTTTCAAGACCAAAATGAAAAAAAATTAACTTTTTTACAATTTTTTTCCAATGATGTTGTCGAATAGTGCGATTTTCTCTCTCAAAACGAAAACTTTGATACACTCACGTCTATCTCTTGAAAAGAGAATGGCTTACAGCTTTGAAAAAACCTTTTATTAAGTATGTGTAAATATAAGAAGAACATACTTTCCTTTGCGGTAGGTTACCGTGTAGTACGTCAGACACATATATTATGCCTGACATATAAATATATCTATATCAAACATATAGATACGTCACACGTATTAATTATGTCTGACGTAATAAAAAAAGCCCTCTTTATTGATAAAGAGGGCTTTAATAAAATCAAAAAGATTATTGTTTCACAGAATTAGTTTCACAATCAAAGCCTATTGACTTTAGAAAATTAGAAACCTCTCTTTCAAGAGCTTCCTGCGAATCGTTGTTATTAATAAGAAAAACCTTTCTATTTTTTGTGAGAGCTTTTTTGTTTCTGTCGTAGTCGAATTGATTGTTCATGCGAGCAATTATACATGTTTCTTTAAGCCGATCCCGTTTCATGATAGCATGTATCCGATTATGTTTCTCTCTCAAAACGACTAAAATTCGATCGAAACGCGAATCGAATTTTCCCTCGAAAAGCAAAGGCACTTCCGCAAAGACGAAAGGCGCTTGTACTTCTTCCATTTCTTTTTCCAATTCTTTAATAATCAGCGGATGGGTAATAGAGTTTAATGCTTCTAATGCGTCTTTATCTGTAAAAACGATTTGAGAGAGTTTTTCTTTAAGAAGTTTTCCGTCTTTTGTGGTATTGGGAAATCGGGCCTCTATGGCAGCGAGATAGTCTTTTTGCTTAATAAGCTTATGATAAATTTCGTCGCAGGAAAATACAGATAATCCTTTGGAACGAAGGAACTCGGCAACGGTAGATTTTCCGCTGCCGATTCCGCCTGTGACGGCAATCTTTATATTTTGCATAGGCCCCTCCTTGCTGCCCTTACAATAATATGTTTCACGTATTTTGTTTCATAATATTTATTTGTGAAATGAATTACGTGAAACAAATACTATTTTGCTGCGAACCAATTTTTTCCGCAGCCTACTTCGACGGTGAGCGGAACCTTGAGAGCAACCGCATTTTCCATTTCTGTCTTTAATATCCCGGAGACGATATCTTTCTCTTCTTCGGGGCAATCGATAACCAGTTCGTCATGAACCTGCAGCACCAGTCTCGCGCGAAGATTGCATTCGTTAAGCTTTTTATAGACGTTTATCATGGCAATTTTAATAATGTCGGCGCTGGACCCCTGCAAGGGCATATTCATGGCGGCTCTTTCGCCAAAAGAACGAACGTTATAATTTGAGGATTTCAGCTCGTTTATTACCCGCCTGCGGCCGAACAGCGTGGTGATATATCCGTCACGTTTTGCCTTTTCGACGTTTTCGTCCATATATTTTTTTACGTCGGAATACGTCTCGAAATATTTGTCGATATATTCTTTCGCTTTTTTTGCACTGATCCCGAGATCCTTTCCCAAGCCGAAGGAACTGATTCCGTAAATGATTCCGAAATTGACGGCTTTTGCGCTGCGCCGCATTTGTGACGTTACTTTATCGATTGGAACGCCGAATACCTGTGAGGCCGTAATAGAATGGATATCCTTATGGGCACGATAGGCTTCCACAAGCTCTTTACAGCCCGAAAAATGCGCAAGAAGGCGAAGTTCGATCTGAGAATAGTCAGCATCTACCAATACGTTTCCGGGGCCGGCCACAAAGATTTTTCTAAGCTCCTTCCCTTCCTCGTTTCTGACGGGAATATTTTGCAAATTTGGGTTGGCGCTGGAAAGCCGCCCCGTCGCTGTATTCATTTGATTGTAAGTCGTATGAACCTTCCCCTCGGCAATCAGAGGCTTAAATCCTTCCACATAAGTGGAATTGAGCTTTTGTATCTGCCTGTAACGCAGCAAAAGGCGGACGATTTCGTAATCCTCGGCATACTTTTCGAGTATCTCGGCCGTAGTGCTGTAATTTTTCTTTACTTTGCTTTTTTGTGTTCCGCCGTCGCCTATCTTTAATTTTTCGAAGAGAATTTTTCCCAGCTGAACGGGAGAATTAATATTGAATTTTTCCCCCGCCAACTGATAAATCCGCTCGGTAAGGCCTTTTAATTCCGTGCTGTATTTTAGAGAAAATTCATTCAAAATATTGCCGTCCACCCATACCCCCACTTTTTCCATATCGAAAAGAACGACGGATAAAGGTAGTTCGATATCGCGGTAGAGTTTCTTTTCCTCCTCGTCCAAAGTGTCCCCGAAGATATTGTAAAGCGCATAGATACCATAAGCCCGATTTTGTATGGGCAGAGAATAATAATTTAAGCAAAAATCCAGGTTATCGGAATTTCCCGTTCCTTCTGCGAGATATTTCATCAGAGAAACATCTTCGAAGGGAGCGGAAAATTCTACCGACAGTTCCTGCAAGCGATGACGGATATCCTTGGAATTGTAAAGGATAACTGTTTTTTCGCCGCCGAAGATACTGTCGAGCAACGGCTTTAGTGAATGGATAAAATAACCGACATCTAAAAGATTTTCTTTAATCGGCAAGACGTATTCTGCAGATTGTTCGTCGTCTAAAAAGAAACGGAAACAGTCGTTGGTCCAATCACAGGCGATAAATTTTCCCCTATTTTCCGCAGCCATAACAGCAGCATCCATGTTTGAGGGAAAAACTTCGGAAACGCCGGGCATATTTTCAGCACTCTGCCCTTTGATATCAGACGCATCGTTATCGTCAAAAATCGAAAGAGAAATCATGCTTCGGAAATCGAGTTCGGCAAACTTTTCGCGTACCGTATGCGAAAAAGGCATTCTTAAAACACAGTCTGCCAAGGTCACTCCGATCGGGACTTCGGTATCTATTGTAGCGAGACGTTGGGAAAAATACGCAGTTTCCTTATTTTCGGATAATTTCTTATTCAGAGCTCCTTTTATCTCGTCAAGGTGTGCGTAAACACCGTCAAGCGTTTGGTATTCTTCCAGAAGATGATAGGCAGACTTTTCACCGATACCTGCAACTCCCGGAATATTGTCCGATTTATCACCCATTAAGGCTTTTAGATCGATGATCTGTACGGGCGTCAGGCCTACCTCATCTTTGAAGTTTTCGACGGAAAGCTCGAGAATATCGCTGACGCCTTTACGCGTATAACAGACGTTGGTCGTATCGTCCACTAACTGATACGAGTCCCTGTCGCCTGTATAGATATATGTCTGTACGGCAAAACGTTTGGCGAGCGTTCCTATGATATCGTCCGCCTCGTAGCCCTGAAGCTCGCAGATCTTGATTTTCATGAGGGATAAGACCTCTTTGAGAATAGGCACCTGCACGACGAGATCTTCGGGCATCGGCTTACGTCCTGCCTTATAATCGGCATACATCTCATGACGGAACGTCGGCGCGTGGAGATCGAAGGCCACAGCCAGATATGTCGGCTTTTTATCTGAAATAAGCTTCAAAAGCAGCTTGACGAAGCCGAAAATACCGTTTGTAGGCAAGCCGCTTTTCGACGTGAATACGGGGGTGGCATAATAAGCTCTGTTGAGCAGACTGTTGCCGTCAATTAATACTAATTTTTCCATAAAAAGAGTTCCTTAATGTCGTTGATATTATTTTACCACGAAATAAAAAAAATCGCAAGGAAAAGAGAAAAAAGAATTAAAAAACGCTTGATTTTTTCTTCTCTATCGTATATAATATTAATGTTTCACAATTCATTTTTCTTTTATGCCGCTGTGGTGAAATTGGCAGACGCGATGGACTCAAAATCCATTGGACTAATCCTCCGTGCCGGTTCGACTCCGGCCAGCGGCACCAGTGCCTCAATCCCTCATAACAAAAGGGATTGAGGTTGTTTTTTAGTCTCATTTCTTAGACAAGTCCATATATTTACATGTTACATTGCCAACTTGAAAAGATTCAACTATATCCCCTCGTTAGATAATCTAATTCTGCTCGCAGAAATCTTTGAAGTTTCGTTGGACTATTTACTCGGTCGCACCGATTAAAGACTAATACATAAATTCTAAGCATTCAAAAATAGATACTCATGAGTACCTCTTTCTTTCAAAATAGTTCTCTCCTATTGACATAAAATAAAGAAAGTGGTATAAAATACTCCCCTTTAAGGTGAGGAATGATTTGTGGCCAAAATTATACCGATTAAAGACTTAAAGAATACTTCCGAAATCACTGAAAAATGCAGGACTTCTGACGAGCCGATTTTTATTATCCAAAACGGCCATGGCGATATGATGCTCATGAGTATGGAAGTTTATAACCGCACCATGGCAAAAATGGATTTATATCAAAAACAGAAAAAGGCTGAAGATCAGCTCCTAAGTGGTACCCCCTACGGTTTCCGCTGATAAGTTTATGGCGGAGATGAAAAACCAGTATGAAAAATTGTGGGATCGAGTTACTTCCAGAGGCACAAAAGGATATTGCCGAAATGCTCGAATATATCACTGTCACCTTATGTGCTTCAACTGCCGCTTTAAAGTTATATAATGTGTTACTTGCACAATTTCAGCGGCTCAAAAGCTGCTGTAGCAATACCGACAACCGCAACAGCTATGATATTATAAACGGACATCGCCGTATCGTCGCAGCGGATACCGCTTTTCCACTCCACGTGATCGAGACCGTCCGCGAACAGCGCCATAAAGACATAGGCGCAAGGCAGTCCGCCGATATTTTTTATAAACTGCCCTGTCAATACGATGACCATATTGGTCGGAGCCATCCAACATATCGCGTTGTCAACGGCGTAGAGAAGAAAACCGAATAACGTCAAATTTCGTTTCCCGAACTTTTTTGCGAGTGGCTATACCGCGAAGATACCGATACCCATCGGTATTCCGCCGATGACCGACACCAGCGTTTGCGTGATACCGTCGTTGTATGTCCCAAGCACGTAATTACAATAATCTGGAATAGATAATAAACAAAATTTAGCGTTTCTTTTTCTTTAGGGATGGCATAAAAGAGAGTATCTACCGTCCAAAATGGTGCTTTTAGAATATATGGCTTATCACTTGTTCCTTTTCTTCCGATGCCAATAGCGTCATCAGAGTATCTTGCGGCGAAGGGCTCTTTAATTTTGTGATAAGAACGTTAGTGTTTTCAGTTTCTTGTACCGTTTCCGTTGCTTCTGCATAATTGCGATATTCAAGCAAAGATTGTGTTCCCAACTCGATTCTATCTACCAAGAAAACAACCTTATCGGCGTCATTTGAGCCTGCTATAAGCTGTGCCGACTTAAAGCTGGTCATTGTCTTACCGGAACCCGTTGTATGCCAAATATAGCCGCCGTATTGGTTTTTATCAGCCCATTTCGTTTTAGCAACCTTTTCGGAAATGGCTCTTGCCGCATAATACTGATAACTACGCATAACTTTTAATACGCCGTCGGTATCGTCTGCCACGGTGTAAAAACCGATAAGCAGGTGCGCCATAGGGATAGAAAGAAAACTCGAAGCTATGGCTTTCCAATCGTTTATAGGGTCATTATTAAAGTTAGCCCAATGGAAATAGTAGTCCTTATTAAACTTTCCGTCAATGCCCGGATTAGCGAAATAAAGCGTTTCGCTCGGCGTCATAGCCACGAAAATCTGCACAAGCGAAAACAAACCCGTAAATACGCCTTCGTGCGAATACTTTTCGATTTGATAGCAAGCCTGACTTACGTCAACCCCGCTTTTCTTCAACTCGATATGTATTACGGGCATACCGTTGATAAGGAGCATTAAATCTCCGCGTCTGCTGTTAAGCATAACGTTTTTTGCAGGGAATACAGGCTGTTCCACAATTTGATAACGGCTTCTGCCTGCGGCGATTTCTTGTCTGTCGTAAATTGTCAATGCAACAATTTTACCATAGGAATACCCGTGCCGAAGAAAATATTTGCGGGAAGTCCGATAATAGCGTCAATATGGTTTTCTTCGATAAGGTTAGTTCTAATCTTTTCTTCTTCGCCACCTCTGAAGAGAACGCCGTGAGGCAAAACGATAGTCATAATACCGTCTGGCTTAATATGATAGAGGTCGTGAAGTAAGAAAGCATAATCGGCTTTGGTCTTAGGAGCTAAACCGAAACGCTTATAACGAGGGTCGGAGTCCTTATCTGTCGGGTCCCACGCCTGAGAATAAGGAGGGTTAGAAACAACAGCATCAACATACAACGGTTCGTAAGTCATTTGAGGATCGGACTCGTCAAAATAAGGCCAATCTTCTTCCAACGTATCACCGTTTCGTGTGCAAATATTATCAGGAAGAATACCTCTCATAATCAAATTCATACGAGTAAGGTTATAGGTGTTTTCTTTCAATTCCTGTGCATAATACTTGATATTGTTTTTATTTGTCATTCTTTTGGAAACAGAATGACCTATGTTATATTAAATTATAAAGTCGAATGTTCTTTTACGAATATCCGACTTTAAGCTATCATTTGAAGGCTGTTTTCTATTTTATTTGGTATTTTTTGTTGTGTTTTTCGGAAATCCCTTTCACTATTGATTGCATAATCTCCGATACTCGTTACGCGTTCGGGAATATTGATAGTCGTCAATCGCGTACAAGCCGAAAACGCACTCCCTTCGATGCCGATTATTCCCTTTCCGAGCGTTACGCGCTCCAATCCGCTGCAATAGCAGAAGGCGTAGTTTCCAATTCTTGTTATGCGATCGGGAATCGTTATGCTTTTCAGGTCATAACAGTAATAAAAAGCGTGATCTCCGATGCTCTCTACAGTCACGGGGATTGTGAATTGCTTCAAGTTGGAACAATAATAAAACGCATAGTCCGCGACGGTTTTTATGGTTTCGGGAACGATCACCTCAGTCAAGAGGGTACAACCGGAAAACGCGCCGTAAAGAATTTCCCCTCCCGTTATCTTTACGCTCCTTAAAGAATCGGGAACATAACACGTATAGACGTCGGTATCGTTTACACCGAAAACCTGCGACGTTTGTCTGCCCCCTTCGTAACTTGCCGAACCGAAAATATACCCGAACAAGGTACTGCGCGAGGCAGAAACCGCGCCCGCGTTGCCGCCCGTAAAAGGCAGCGTGACGCTTTCCAGCGAGCCGCAGCCCGAAAACGCGCCCTCTCCGATTTCCGTCACATAGACGGGAACGACGAAGCTCCTGGCGGTTTTATCTTTTACTCCCGTCACAACGCACGTCGTCGGCGTAGAAGTGAAATCAAAAGGCGCCATTTCTTCGTTTTCTACCCATTTAGCGGTATATGTCACGTCTTTTGCCGGCATGGAAAACGTGTAAGAAAGTTCCGTGCCGAGCAATTTCTCCCCCTCATACCAGCCGAGGAACGTATATCCCAAATGTGTGGCTTCTACCGTTACCGTAATTTCCGCGTTATACTCTTTACGTCCGCTTATATCGACGATTTCACTGAATGCGGAATCGTTTGTTATCGTCAGCTCGTAAGAATTGATCGTCCAGCCTGCCGTTAATTGCCGATCTTCGGCAAACGTCCAGGCAAGAATGCTTTTACCGTCCCCGTCCGTAAGCTTTTCCTCGCCGCAGTACCAGCCGCTGAAAGTATATCCCGGCCGTTCGGGAACGACAAGCTGATAAGTTTCGTCAAACGTTACGGAACATTCCGCGGCTTCGAGTTGTTTTTCATTGTTCCCTCAAGCAACTTCCGTTGCCTTTGCTTTTGCAATGGCAACAGTTTTCATTCCATACTTTTAATAACTCTCCCTCTCGGACGATCTAAAATAATCACTTTGGACTTATAACGTTAGCATTACAGATTAAAAAGCATCTGCAGTTATTCGGAGTGGGCCGAAGCAGCTTGACAAACGAGCTGAAAATTAATTCTTCTGCAACAGTAATAAAACTTCAGCAATTTTTAAGGTCAATCATAACCACCAGTAAACTGGTGGTTTGCATAACCCCTAAAAGGGGATAATA
>ERZ1108162.137-NODE-137-length-18817-cov-28.437533_pt1 | contig 18817 bp, 22 predicted proteins | sample MGYA00403698_ERZ1108162 | MGnify/ENA primary metagenome ERZ1108162 (study PRJEB35170, sample SAMEA104062405) | human gut metagenome | biome: human gut; feature: human-associated habitat; material: faeces | place: Denmark | collected 2012-04-30 ... | reverse complement strand
ATATGGTGGAGCAAGGAATTTTAGCGAGGGGAGAATACGGATACGAATCTATCGAGCAATCGAGAACGGAAAGAACCGTATCTGTCGCAAAACTCGGATATGTTCCTTGTGGTCCGCTTTCCGAAGAGTATGAGTGCATAGACGGATACGTCAGACTTCCCGCATCGTTTGTGGGGAATGCGAAGAAGTGTTTCCTGCTTACGGCAAGCGGAAACTCGATGATAGACGCAGGAATTCATGACGGAGACCTTGTGCTTGTCAGACAACAAGAAACGGCAAACTATAACGATATTGTAGTCGCTCTCGTAGACAATGAAGTGACGCTCAAACGCTATCGCCCGGATTTAGCGAATAGCAGGATTATTTTGCACCCGGAGAACAAACGAATGAAAGACATCGTAGTAGATGAATGTAAAATTCAAGGTGTTGCAATTAAAGTGATTAAGGATTTGGAAAATTAGCGGAGGAAAATTATGAAAGCCGAAAAATATTGCGGATTATGCGGACAGAAAATCGAGATAGAATACGAACCGCGTCAGCCGGTCAAAGTTATCTGTCCGAATTGTAATGCGGAAACAGATTGGAAGTTTTATAAAAACGGTAATTTCGATACTGTTACTTACTTAAAAGATGAGGCAGTTGAATTGCACGAGCGAATGAAAAAGGCGTAAAATGATTTACAATGCAACTTGTCCGTATTGCGGGCGAATAAATAAAAGGTTTCAAAGACGTTACGATGAAGGATGTATGCGAAGCAACACAGTTAAGTCGCGGAGGATTATATCTTCACTACGGAAGCACGCGGCAAATATTTGCGGAAATTATCGATGATCTGATGGGTTGTCAGGAAGATGAGTTTTCTGAAAAAATATCGAATAATATTTCGGCAAAGACGATTTTAACAGACGTTCTTGATCGCTATGCAAGAGAAATGAAGGATTCTCAAGGTGCTTTGAATGTAGCTATCTATGAATATTTCAGTTCGGAAAACGAGAGCGGAAACAATGCTTTGGTCAAGCAATATCAGAAGTCGCGCGTCATGTGGCGGCAGCTCTTGGAATACGGTATAAAACGCGGACAATTTAACGCTGTCGATGTTGACGCGGTTTTTGATCTGATCGTGTTTTCTTATCAAGGGGTGAGAATGTACAGCACTCTTATGCCGATAGACGAAACGATACCCAACAACATTGTGACAATGATAAAAAAGATTATTCTGAAAGGGGAGGAAGAATAAACTATGGCTTTATATTTCAGTGATTTCGATGAGGAAAAAATAGCATTTGTCAATCCTTGGGATACAACGAAAAAGCAAGAGGGTTTTCCTTCCGTAGCGGTATCTACGTTTTCGGCTGACATCGTTGAGGATTACGTCAGAGAATGTAATCCTCCGGAAATTGCGAAAATTTATACGGCAAACGGGTATTATCCGGTTTATCAGGCGGAATACAAAGGCGAAAAGATCGCGCTGTTCGTTTCAAGAGTGGGTGCGCCCGCTTGTGTTGCGGGATTGGAAGAGATAATTCAGATGGGCGCGAAAAACATCGTCTTGTTCGGCTGTTGCGGCGTTTTGAATGAGAATGCTACAAAGGGCAAGATCATTTTGCCGACCGCAGCGATAAGAGATGAGGGAACAAGTCAATATTATTTCCCCCATAGCGAGGATATAAAGGCAAACGAAGAGGGATTGAAAGCGGCTCGAAGATGTTTCGTTGATTATAATATCCCCTTTGTGGAAGGGAAGGTCTGGACGAGCGATGCGATATACAGAGAAACGCCCAAATTGATATCCAAAAGAAAAGATGCGGGCTGTCTGGGCGTAGATATGGAATGTGCTGCGGCTATGGCTGTGGCAAAATTCAGGAACGTTCCTTTTATTCAATTTTTATTCGGGGCAGACAATTTGGATTGCACAGAATACGATATGCGTGATCTTATGCTGTACGGTCGCAACGCGGGGAGCAAGTACCTTACTTTGGCTTTTGAATGTGGTATTAGGATGAAAAAGTAGCAAGATTATTCTTTCTAAACAGATTTTGTATAAATTGCTGCAAGAGATGCTCTCAAAAATAAGTATCTAAAAGAGAGGTGTGCAAATTTATATTCTGTTATAATAGAAACGAGGTGAAAAAATGGATACTCTCGAACGATTTAATGCCGCGCTTGCCTACATAGAAACCCATCTGGACGGAGTGATTGACGGCAAAGAAATATCAAAAATTACTTTCTATTCGCCATATCAGTTTCAAAAAATTTTTTCTGCCATGTCTGGCATTCCGCTGTCCGAATATATCCGTAACAGGCGATTGGACAGAGCTGCTTTTGATTTGCAGAATACCGATGAAACGGTGGGAGCTATTGCACTGAAATATGGCTACGATTCTCCGACAGCGTTTAATCGTGCGTTTCAGAGACTGCATGGCATTGCGCCGAGCAGGATTCGGACGGAAAGAGGTTTGCAACTGAAAGCCTATCCGCCTATGCAATTTCAACTTTGCATCAAAGGGGCAACCGTTATGAAATATCGTATCGTAGAGCAAAAGGCTTTTCGTCTTGTGGGGTATAAATTACCTACAATGAGGATGAAAAATTTTGAACAGTTCAAGGAAATTCCGAAGTTCTGGGACGAGCATTTTGCAAACGGAAATTTTGCAAAACTGATGTCTATAAATCTGTCTGAAAAGCATGACAACGGTCGGGTAGACGGGGTACTCGGAATTTGCGTTGTTCCGGATATAGACAGCGACGCGCTCAATTATTACATTGCCACGGCATATGAAAAGGAAGCGCCTGAGGGCATGGAAGAACTCTTTGTTCCCGACTGTACCTATGCTGTTTTCGAGTGCAGAGGTAAGATTCCGTTTTCCGTGCAAGATATGACAAGAAGGCTTTACGGTGAATGGCTGCCGAATTCCGGTTACGAATGGGCAAACGCTCCCGATATTGAAAGATATTTTGACGGTGATCCGACGAGCGAAGAATACGTTTGTGAGCTATGGCTGCCTGTTCGCACAAAAGAAAGAGAGGGAAGATAAATGTATCATTGGAGATTAAAGGGGACTCCCGTTGAAATAGGAACAAGAATAGGAAATATATTCAAACGCTGTAATGCTGAATTTCCAATTGTATTGGATGATTTTCAGATGAACTACGGAATTGAAAGCGGAAAACTTCTGAAAGAGTATTTTTCCGAAGCCTATGACGAAGTGAAAGCTATCACAGACGTGATTGGCTACCCTCACGATAAATTTTTGGCGTGGATGATGTGCATGGGATGTTGTCTTGATATAGATGAAAACAGGTGTGCGGAAGTGCGTGGCTGTACGGCTTTTGCTTTTACTTGCGCGGGAAAAACATACTATGCAAGGACGAACGATTTACCACCTTTTCTTAAAAAAATCAGTAAAAGTATTTTATATCAGCCAGAGGATGGTAATACATTTCTGTTAAATACTTCGTCGTTTACGAATGGAGAAGAAGGGATGAACGAGCACGGGCTTGTTGCAGCAATGACCTTTGCTGTCCCGAAACTTGCGGAAATAAAACCTGGATTGAACTCTGTCTTTTTGGTGCGCTATCTTTTGGAAAAATGCAGAACGGTAGATGAGGGGATTTCTGCAATTCAGAGACTGCCTGTTTCGTCCAACTGTAACATACTGATTGCAGATAAGACGGGTCGAATGGTTGTCGTGGAATGCAATCCCTTTGAAAAGCACGTTCGCATTCCGCAAGTCAACGAATATGGGAATAAGTTTATAATTACCGTAAACGAGTTGTTATCGTCCGAAATGGCTATACATAAAGCAAGTCAAGGCGACACATTCTTTTCAAAAGAGCGGTATGCGACGGCAGAAAATGCGCTTTTGAAATTGAAAGATAACCCGATTGATAACGCAAAATCAATTTTAAGCGGGAAATGCGGTTTTATGTGTCAATACGCAAAGGAACTGAACTTCGATACCGTTTGGGCAACGATTTTTAACCTGTCTGATCTGAAAGTTTATAGGGCAGAGGGCAATCCAAAGAAAAAAAGTTTCGTTAGCGATGATAGGTTGATGTCAAGACATTAAGAATGACTATTATAAAAGCGCATGCATGACTTGCGCTTTTATTTTATGCTCATTTCCAAAATGTGCTTAAAAATATACTTAAATACTGTTGACAAATAAAGCACTATTGTATATAATCAATATATACAATATGGACGGATAGAGGATGAACATTCACATTTCAAATATGTCGGGCAAGTCGCTGTACGAGCAGATATACGCCCAGATAAAAAATCAAATACTTGACGGCACACTAAAAGAGGGGGAGCCATTGCCGACCATTCGCGGACTTGCGAAGGATTTGCGCATAAGCGTAATTACGACATCTCGTGCATATTCAGATTTAGAGAGAGACGGTTATATTTACTCTGTTGTGGGTAAGGGAAGTTTCGTTGCAGAGAGAAACAAGGAATTTGTAAGGGAGCGTAATCTGCGGGAGATGGAAGAATATCTTACAAAAGCCGTTGAAATTTCTGCAAGGTGTGGAATGAGCGAAGAACAATTTATCGAAGTAGTAAAGACAATTTTCCGAGGTTAAGTATATTATGTTAAGCATAAAAAATTACGCAAAACATTACAAAAATTTTGATATTGAAGACATATCTTTTGATATTCCAGATGGAATGGTAGTAGGATTAATAGGCGAAAACGGAGCGGGAAAGAGTACCATAATCAAGTCTATTCTCGGTGCAGTACACCCCGACGGTGGAAACATTCTATTTAACGGAAGAGAAATATTGAAGGTAGGCAAAAAAGAGCGCCAACAGATTTCATTCGTGCTTGACGATACAGGTCTGCCGATGGAGCTAAATCTCGCCATGCTTGACAATGTATTGTCATGTATCTATGATAAATGGGATTCATCAAAGTTCAGGGAACTTGTTCGGCAGTTTGCATTACCCGAAAAAAAACTCTTCAAAGACTTTTCCAAGGGAATGAAGATGAAGGCGGCGATAGCTGTTGCGCTGTCGTATGACAGCACTATTTTAATTCTCGACGAGCCGACGAGCGGACTCGATCCCGTTGTTCGCGATGAGATACTCGAAATGATTTACAATTATAATAAAGACGGCAATAGGGCAGTTCTGCTGTCCTCTCACATAACCTCTGATTTGGAAAAAATCTGCGATTATATAGTCTATATTCACGATGGTAAAATTATTTTCAACGAGGAGAAGGACGTACTATTAAACAAATATGCTGTATACAGTATAGACGAGAAAAAGTTAGGTGAGCTGGACGGCGATGCATTTGTAAGGATAATCAGAAGGGAATACGGCATGGAAGTGCTTGCAGAGAAGGATAAAATGCCACATGACTTCGAATACAAGCCCGTCACTCTCGACGACATAATGCTGTTTTATTCAAAGGGAGAACAAATATGTTAGGACTTTTACTTAAAGACATCTATAACGTTAGAAAACAGGCGATCTGGTATCTTGCCATGATTGCCCTGTTCTGCGGACTGTCAATCATATTGAAGAACGTCGCCTTTTCTTCTACGATAGGAATATTGGTTACGATTTCAATGCCACTGACTGCAATTGCTTATGAAGAAAAGGACGGTTGGCAAAAGTTCGTCGTCGCAAGTGGCACTAAAATCCGTACGATTGTCGGGGAAAAGTATTTGCTTGGCATTGTCTTTGCACTCGTCAGCATTATCGTCTATGCAGTTACGTTTATGCTTGTTGGAGAGACGGAAAACCGTGCGGTAGAAATTACTGCTCCCATCTGTATGCAATTTTTCGTATTGTCTGTCGTATTGCCAATGGTATTTAAATTCGGCGTCGAAAGGGGGCGCGTGTACATGATTGTAGCGGCAGTTGCACTTATGGCAGTATTGATAGCTGTTTTCCCGCTTCTCGAAGATATGCAGGAGGGAGGGACAATATTTATAATTTGCGCATGCGTTTTTACGGTCGTTGCAATTTGCGTTTCATTTTTAGCGTCATTGAAAATTTATAAATCAAAGGAATTTTAAGGGAAATACATGCTATGCCTAGAAGCGCTGAACAAAAAATCAGATTACTCATATTATATGATATACTGAGAAAGGAATCAGATGCGGACACTCCTTTATCTACAAATGAACTGATAGAAAAGCTCAATGAGTATGGCATTACTGCAACGCGGCAGACTATCTATGACGATATAGAAATGCTGAACGCTTTTGGTTACGAAATTCTATGTGACCACGGCAGGAATAATCGTTATTTCGTGGGCGATAGGGCATTCGAGTTGCCGGAAGTGCAGATTTTGTTGCATGCCGTCGGCGCATCGAAGTCTTTGTCCGCGAAAAAATCGGCTGTTCTTACGGATAAAATAGCCGAACTTCTCGGCAATGTGCAAGCGGATAAGGTCAAAGACCTATTGACTGAAAACGAATGCGAATACGGCAATGAAGCTATTTATTATAGCATAGACACTATCACAACGGCTCTTATCGAAAAACACAAGTTGTCTTTTCTGTATTTTGACATTGGGAGCAAAGGAGAGAGGATATATAGGAAGGGCAAAGAACGGTATGAAGTCAATCCCCTCGGCATGGTGTATTCTGGTGAATGTTTCTATCTTGTATGTTTCCACGATAAATACGGCAATCCAGCAAGCTATCGCATAGACAAAATGGACGAGGTGAGAGTAGAGGACGAGCCGATCACTAAGAAAAAAGAATACGACAAGTTCGATTTGAAGGCATATAAACGCGAAACTTTTGGTATGTATTACGGCGAAAAGACGGATGTTACACTGAGTTTCACGAAAGAGCTTTTTGATATCGTGGTTGAACGTTTTGGCGATATTCCTATTTCAAGCCGCGGAACTGATTATCTTATCAAGCCGACCGTTCGGGTGAGCAAAACTTTCTTTGCCTGGCTTACTACGTTTGAAGGCAAAATAAGAATAATTGCTCCTCAAGAAGTGGCAGGGCAATACAAAGACTTTGTTTTACGGTTGTATGATAATCTATAACATGAGAGTGGGGCATTGCTCCGCTTTTTTATAAAAAACGAGAGGAAAGGCGATATGCCTTTCCTCTTTTATCATTTGTAAGGGAATCATCTTATGTAAAAAGGTTAATTGCAGGATTTAACGGAGATCAGGAAAGACTGTCCGTTCTCAAATGAGAGTTTGAGGTTTTCTCCTGATTCCGTGAAAGTGGCGACATAGTATTCTTTGATAAGGCATTTCAGATCAAACAAGAGGTCCTGTTCACTTGTCTTCCAATTTGCCGCAGTGCATACGTTCTTTTTGTCAGTTTCAGTGGTTTGTGTTTCGTTCATTACAGATTCTCCTTAAATATGATGTTATCTTCGTTGCGCACCGAAGTATAGTTCTATTATATCCACTTTATAGGTGGTTTGCAAGTATTATCCAACTAAAAAGTGGATAATTATTGTGTGCGAAGGTACTAATATTGACGAATTTTGTCGAAACTTAAATCGGAGGCGAAATCATGGAAAACAAGAACGTATTTCACGAAAGATTGACCGAGTTGATGATTGAAAAAGGAGTGAATACCGTATCGCTTGCTGCGGCGATCGGTGTGAGCGATGAAACGGTACGCAGGTGGAAAAACGGAGAGCGTGATATTTTACTTTCGCAGCTTGTAAAGCTCGCAGATTATTTTCAATGTTCTCTTGATTTCTTAACAGGGAGGTCAGACACCGTATTGGATTATCAAGTGAGGGAAATGCCGCCGTTTTACGATAGCTTTGGCGATCGCGCTTATCATGGCGGTACTCAACCTCGCAAAGCGCGTGTATGAGATCGTGTTCGTGTATTTCACGATGCCCGTTGCAATGTCAACGCTGCCGCTCGACGACGGAGCGCGGTTCAAGAATTGGCGCGAGATGTTCGTGACAAAAATCATTCTCGCGTATGGCGCGGTGTTTGCGGTCAATATCTTTGTGCTGATACTGCCTATCATCAACGGTATGCACATAGACGGCGTGAGCGGTTTTGCCAATTCCATGTTTACGATCTTTATGATCGTGGGCGGAGCAATGCTGATACCGGCAGGGCAGACGTTGTTTGCTCGGCTGTTCGGACAGGCGGACGATATGCGCGCCGGCGGCGGGTGGCTGAGAAGTGCGTTCTACGGCGGCAGAATTGCAAGCGCAATGACAGTAGGGTTGGCTGTGAAAGGTATCAAAGGAATTTCCCATGCCGTGAGAAGGCGCAGCAATAAATCGCACAACAGCGGCGATTCGTCGTCATCGGACGACAGCTCCGACCAATACACGGAAAGTGCGACGGACGGGGGAAGTGAAGAAGGAGGGGAAAGCAGTTGAGAATTATCCCTAAAAAAATCAAAGTGAAGAACACGGTATGGAAGTGCTATTCCATGACGGACGTTGTGGTCGCGCTGTTTGTGTTTGCGCTCATCTTCATAGCGGTCACGGCGGGGAATTGGGCGTTTGCGATCGTTATGGGCTTGATAGCGGTCGTCATGTTCATGCCCACGCCCGACGGCATCTTTTATACCTGTATCTTTGAGAATGTAAAATTCCTGTTCGCCAAAAAGAGATATACGGCGGACGCAAAGAACCCGAAAGAAAACATCGACACGCTTTTGGGGCTGAAAGAAATCAAAACAAACGGCTTGCTCGCGTACAGCGGCGGAATGTTCGGCAGGGTCATTAAGATCGGGCAAAAGAACTTCGGCATTGAGGACGTGGTACAGCAGAATATCGACATCGGCTACATTGCAAACGCGCTGAAATTGCTCGATGCGAACCAGAGCGCGGACATCATAAAAATAGATCGCCCCGTAAACTTGGACGGCTTTGCAAAGGACATCTTTGACAAACTTTCCGCGTTGCGCGAAAGCGAAGATTACAGCGACGTGCGGGAGATCAAGCGGAATATTTTGCAGGAGCGGATCGACCGCATCGACAAGCTCAACAATATCCGCAAGCAGTACTTGTCCGATTATTATATTATAGTGTATGGCAGAAACGAACTTGACCTCGAAAGTGCAGCTATCAATATTGCGGGCGAGGTCGGAAAGAGCGGACTGTCCACGAAGCTGTTAGGTCAGCGCGATGCGGCGGTGTTTCTGAAATACAGCTTTTCGCGGAACTTTGACGAACGCGAGGAAAAGGATATTGCGGATGAGGATTTGCTTGCATGGGTAAAGCCGAAAGAAGTGGTATTCCACGGCAACAGGTATGTCATCGACGGAACGGAAGCGAGCGTGCTTGCAGTTGCGGACTATCCTCTGCGCGTCAAAAACGCATGGGGCGCAAAGCTGTTCAATATTCCGAATACAAAGGTCGTGATGCACGTTCGGCCCGTGGACAAGTACAAGGCGATCCGCCGAATCGACAAATGTATCGGCGAGATGGCGACCAAGCAGATCGTGGCGGATAAGGCGAGCGAGGCGAACAGCGCGGAAACGCATCAGGAAACGATGAACGCGCTTTTGGATAGTTTGCAGACGGAGAACGAGAGTCTTTTAGACGTTACGTTGACCGTCACGGCCTATAACTATCTTAAAAACGAGAATTATAAAAAAGCGGTGCGCCGTGCAATGCTCACGGAAAACTTCAAACCGTCCACGCTGTACGGCTTGCAGATCGAAGGATTTAAGACTGCGGCGGTATCGCCTGCGGCAACGCTCAAAAACCACGAGCGCGGAATCAACAGTTCAAGCCTCGCGGCGGTGTTCCCGTTTGTGCGGACTTGCGTCCTCGATGATGGCGGTATCCTTCTCGGTGAGAACAAGACGAACGGGTATCCGTTCATTCTCAATTTATGGAAGAGGGGGAATCTTTATCAGAACTCCAACGCCATGATCATCGGCAAGTCGGGTTCGGGTAAATCGTACTTTCTCAAAACGCTCATCGCCAACGAATGGGCGAACGGCACGCGGGTGATCGTATTAGATCCCGAAGCCGAATACCTCACGCTCACCCGCAATTTGAGCGGTAACATCATCGACGTGGGCAATGCAAAGGAAGGGCGGATCAATCCTTTTCATATTTATAAAATACTCACGGAGGACGGTACGCCCGCAGACCCAAAGGTCACATTCAACACACACCTGAAAATGCTGGAGAGCTTCTTTAAGATCGTACTTGCGGATGCGCCCGTGGACGTCATCGAACTCATCAACAGCCTTGTGGTGGAAACTTACGAGAGAATGGGTATCACGGAGAATACCAACTGCTCGGCGTTCCCTGCGGACTACTTCCCGCTGTTTTCCGACCTTTTGGAAACATTACAGAGCAAAAGTAAGGAAAGTATGGACGAGCTTACCAAGAGGGATATGCGCACGGCGGAGTTGTATCTTAAAAAGTTTGTTTCTGGCAGGTATTCGGACATCTGGAATGCACCGTCCACGTTAAAGACGGATGCAGACCTTATAGACTTCGATTTCCAGAGCCTGTTCGCAAACAAAAACAACGTCGTGGCGAACGCGCAGATGCTGCTTATCTTCCGTTTTATCGAACAAGAAGTCATCAATGCGCGAGAAAGGAACAAGGGCGGGGCAAACCTTCATACGCTCATCATTGCAGACGAGGCGCACCTCTACATAGACCCGAAGTTCCCGATTGCGCTCGACTTCTTCTATTCGATGTCAAAGCGTATCCGCAAGTATAACGGCTCGTTCGTCCCCGCCACGCAGAATATCGCCGATTGGAATGCCAACGAGGAACTGCGGGGCAAGACCTCGGCGATCATCAAGAACAGTCAGTATAGCTTTATCTTCAAACTGTCCGCGCCCGACATGAAGGACGTGCTTGACGTCTATAAAGCGGGCGACAGCTTCAACGACGAGGAACAGCGCATGATCATCTCGGCGATAACGGGGCAAACGTTCTTTGTGGGGAGTACGGAGCTTCGCAACTGCATTCTCGTCAAGGCGGGGGACTATACGCAGTCGCTCTTTGAAGAACGGAAAGAGGAGGAAACGAATTGAGAAGTAAAACGAAGAGAGTAACGGCACTTACAATCTTTGCCGTGTTGCTCGCGTTGCTTTCCGCATTGCTGTTGCTGCCGAACGGCGCGGCGACGGCAAACGCGGCGACAACGCCGAAGTATGCGGTGAGTTTTGATTACACCTGTTACTATCAGTACAATACATCGAAAAAGGTGGACAGTTCGGGAACGGGAACGACGTCCGCAACGGTCAAGGACTCGAAAGGCAAATCGACCACGCTCACGATTTCCATGTATGGCAGTTCGTCGTCCGGTACGGGAACGCTTGCAAACGGCGGCACGATCAAATCGGATACGGTCAATATCGTCATTACATCGGGCTATCAATGGCATGACCTCAGTGTAACAAACAGTAGCGGGCAAGAGGTCGGGAAAACCTCGACCACGACGTTAAAAATTACGGGGTTATCGGACGGAAGATATACGTTCAGCGGCAGGGAATACGGGCAGGGCTGGAACCCGAATCCGAGGGCGTATGCAACATATTCCACGGAATATTCGTTCAGCTTTGTGGTGGATACATACGTCGATAATACCAAGCCTACGATCAGCGGCGCATCGACTTCCACAACGGGAAAGTACACAAATACGTCGTTTACGGTAAGGGCGAGCGATACGGGAAGCGGCGTTGATAAACTGTATTGGATGGCACCGAACAGCGGCTCGTATTCGTCCACAAGCTCGACAAGCAAGACCTTCTCGGTTTCTTCTGCAAACGGGTTGTATCGTTTTTATGCTACGGACAAGTTTGGGAATAAGTCGTTGACCTACTACGTCTATCTCGATACCGTTGCGCCGTCCGGTACGTTTTCATTGGAGAACGGGAACACGATCGCATCGGGCGGTTCAACGAAAGAGAAATTCCGCTTTTCTGCAACGGACAGCGGCAGCGGCGTGAGCAAACTTGAATACAGAACGCCGTCATCCTCGGTATGGAAAACATATACGTCGGGAACATACATTCAGCCCACAGATGCGCAGGGACTGTTCTATTTCCGTGCAACGGACAAGGCGGGGAATACTTCGACTTATACCATCACGACGATACACCCTTGCGAGGAAGGGCATACCTATGTTCCGAAAGTTACATTGCCGACCTGTACGGCGGGAGGTTATACAAGATATACCTGTTCGGTGTGCGGCAGCAGTTATACGGGCGATGCGACACAGGCGCTCGGACACAGCTATACGGCATCTACGACGACGGCTTCCTGCACGAGCGGCGGATATACGAGATATATCTGCTCCCGCTGCGGAGACAGTTATACGGGTAATCAAACCGCTCCTACGGGACATAGCTTTTCCGCAAGTGTTACCGATTCGACTTGTACAAGCGCAGGCTATACGACATACACCTGCACGAAGTGCGGATATAACTACACGGGCAACGAAACGCAGCCGCTCGGACACAGTTACACAGCGACAACGGAAGATTCGTCCTGTACGGAAGATGGGTACACGACCTATAAATGTACGCGCTGCGGCGTGAGCTATACGGACAACCCGACGGGAGCGACGGGGCACAGCTACGTCGCGTCGATTGTGGAAGCGACCTGTACGGAGCGGGGCTATACCATCTACACCTGCACAAAGTGCGGGGACAGTTACCGCGACAACGAAACGGCGGCGATCGGGCATAACTATGTGCAGGAAACGGTTTCGGCGACTTGTACGGAGCATGGGGGAATCAAATATACCTGTACCCGTTGCGGGATAAGCTATAACGGCAGCCAGAGCGAGCCGCTCGGTCATGTGTATGTGACGGAAACGGTGGCGGCGACCTGCGAAGAGGGCGGATATACGAAGCATACTTGTTCGAGGTGCGGGGACAGTTATACGGACAATCAGAGCCAGCCGCTCGGTCATAACTTCATTATGACGACAAAGGAAGAGTCCTGCGAAGAGTTCGGCATGACGGTCTATACCTGTCAGGTGTGCGGGTACGAACGCACCGAAGAAACCGGCGCGTATCCTACGGGGCATAATTATTCCAACTTCATCGTAAAGGCGGCGACTTGTACGGAGGACGGAGAACGCAGATATGTCTGCGACAAGTGCGGCGACGAATATACGGAAGTCATTGCCGCGCCGGGGCACAGCTATGCGATCACCGATTCGGCTTCCGAAAACGGCAAGACGACGCGGGTATATACTTGTACCGTTTGCGGCGATTCCTATACGCAGGAGCTTGGCGATCAGTACGACGAGGTAACGTCGTATGTGGAAGATCTGTTCGAGCAATACCGCCCGTACATGGTATGGGTGTTCCTTGCGACTGCCGCCATCTGGAGCATCGTGATGGGAGTATTCTTTGCGATCGCCCAAAAGAACGAGGACAAAGAGAAAGCGAGAAAGATGATCGTGAACTATTTTATAGGGCTTGTCGTAATCTTTGCAATACTCGTTGCCTGCCCGTATCTTATCCGTGGAATTGCTGCTTTGGTGACATAAAAAATTTTTTTCGGGAAAGCCACGCGGAACTCTTGACAATATCGTGATAGCACGATATAATAGAAGTACAATGAAACAGAAGGAGGGCGCAGTCATGAACGCACAGGAAATCATTGCAAAAGCGGACAGGGGCGAGGGGCTGACGGAAGAAGAAATCAGAGTCTATCGTGAAGCAGTCAAGCCTGTCAAGCATACCTACGGCAAGTACGGAACGCTCGCCAAGAAGTATCTGGAAGAGGAGAATGTCGGAAAGTTCTGGGCGATTGAAAACCTTCCCGAATACTTACACGGCATAGACCGTCGGGCGGACGAGCTGTATGAAACCATGTACGCCAAGCTGTCCAATGATGAGCGATATAAGCGGACGGGAAACTTTATGGAGGACTACCGCAGGCAGACAGAGTTACAGAGGCTCATAGAGGAAGAAATCCTTGCCGAGCTTGTGTATGTGGATTAAGGACGGAGGTGCAAGATGAGAGCTGTTTTGGGAATCGGGAAGGGGTTGCTGAAAGCGTTGTTTATAGGAATCGTCGTTGTCGGGGCGTTTCTTATGAATTGCATTGGCGCAATTATCTGTGCGATTACGGAATGAGAGGGTGCTATGGCAAAGAAAGAAGAAACGCCGCTCCGTCGTGCGCGCCGGAATTACGAGGTGCGAAATAAAACGGAGCGAGAACAGGCGACAAAGCAGTACAATACACGATTGCCGAGGGAGCTGCACGATGAGATTTGTGCCTTTCTCAAAAAGAATAGAATTACAAAGGTAGAACTGATCGTTGCAGGGTATCAAGCCCTGCTCGATCACTACGGCCCGAAAGAACAACAAAATAAAGAGTAAAAGCGCGAGCGCAAGGACTACGGCCCTTGCGCTCCTGCTTTAACGGAGTATTTAAGGTTTGAGGCAGAAACGATGAAAACTTGTAAGGCAGTAATTTATATACGAGTTCCTACGATGGCGCAAGCGCACGATATACCGTGCGAGAAAAAGCGTAAAGAAATTTTATGGGAAGATATACCCGATTTTGCAAGGCAAAATGTTGCGGAATATATCCGTCACCATAAATTTACGAAACAAAGATAAACAACAGAATATGCCGAACGGCATAAGGAAGAAAACGGACATCGGAAAGATGGAGCGTAACGGACTTATGCCGCCGCGCTTCGTCTTTCCTTATATATAAATAGGATGGAGGAAAAATGATAAGCGCGGAAGAACGGATGCACAGGGAGAATGTTTATAGGTTGTCATGGGCGGTTGTGCGAAATTTATATTTGCACGGAGAGATAAACGGAAAGGTAGCGGAGCGGCTGAATCATAAAAACGCAGAGAAAACGGGCAGCGGTGTCATCCCGATCGATTGAATGAGCTGAAAAGTCGTATGACATATCGGAGAGATGTCCGAAACACAAGGAAAATAAAGAGGAAACGATTATGTCGGCAAGAGAAAAGGAAGTCAAAATCATAAGACCAACCAAAGAAGGTGATGACGCGGGGTATATCCGAGTCGGGGCGTATTGCCGCGTGAGTACGGATTCGGAAGATCAGCTCAATTCCTTTTTTGCACAGGTCAAGTATTATAACGATTATATCCGCCGAAACGAAATGATGCGGCTCGTAGATATATACGCCGACGAGGGTATCACGGGAACGGAGATGCAAAAGCGGGACGAGTTCAAGCGTATGCTGAAAGATGCAAAAAATCGGAAGCTCGACCGTGTTCTTGTAAAGAGCGTTACGAGGTTTGCGCGCAACTCCCTTGAATGTATCGAAGCGGTGCGGGAACTGAAAGCCTGCGGTGTGAGCGTGTTTTTTGAGAACGACAATCTCGACACAGAGCAGATGAATTCGGAGATAATACTTTACATCAAGAGCGCATTTGCGCAGCAGGAGGCCTTGTCTGCATCCAGACGAATGGCAATGTCGGTTCGTATGCGCATGGAGAACGGGACGTATAAGCCGTCCTCTGCACCGTATGGTTATAAATTAGAGGACGGTGATTTAATCGTTTTGCCCGATGAGGCGGAGCAAGTACGGAAAGTATATGAACTTTACTTGTCCGGCATGGGAGAAAAGGCAATCGTAAAATATATGCAGACGCATGAAACGGGCGGACTGCAATGGTCGATGAAACAGGTTTCCTATCTTTTGACGAATGAAAGATATGTGGGCGACTTATTGATGCGGAAATATTACACGCCGCCGATGCTGCCGCTGCGCGCGAAAAAGAACCGCGGAGAAGAGGATATGTTTCTTTGCGAAGGTGCGCACGAGGCGATCATTCCGAAAGAAGATTATCTGGCGGTGCAGGAGATGCGCCGTGAACGGAGCGAAAAGTATTTTAAGCCGCCGCAGGAAAAGCAGTTCTTTCAAGGTAAAATCGTATGCGAGCAATGCGGATGGAGGTACAGGAAACATCAGAAGGACAGGGAATGGTATTGGAAGTGCGGGAAAAAGGGGCTGACGTCGGAGGTATGCCATGCACCGCTATTGTCGGATAAAGAGATACGCAGGGCATTCGTAAGAATGTTTAATACCTTAAAACAAAACGAAAAGACAGTCATTGGAGATACAATACAGCAGTTGCAGACCCTGAAAATAAAAGTAAACGGTGGCAACGGTATGATAGCGGAAATAGACAATGAAATGGCTACGCTTTCTAAACAAAACAGTACATTCAGTGACTTATTTTTGAAAGGGGTAATTGATTCTGTACTGTATTTTGAAAAGACGGATCGGTTAAAAAACCGAATGGCAGAACTTCGGGAACGAAGGCAGAAACTCGTAAATGAGGACGAAGAAGAAAAATGCTTGGAGAAACTTCGTGCGTTGAAGCGGATCGTAGAAAAGAAGCCGTTTTTAACAGCAATGGATGAGGCTTTATTCGATGAGATCGTGGATAAGATTCGCGTCGGACAGGACGGTTCGTTGACCTTTGCTTTGAAGTGCGAATTGAAATTAAGAGTGAAACGGTAGGATAAAGATATGGCGAACAGGATGATCAGCTACGGATACGGAATGGAAAGCGGTAAGCTCGTTGTGATAGACAGCGAAGCGGAGATCGTGCGCAGAGTGTTTCGGGAATACATAGAGGGAAAACTTTTGCAGGAGATAGCGGACGAACTGACGGAAGAAGGAGTGGAGTTTTATTTGGAAAGCCGCTTGTGGAATAAAAACAAAGTTTTCCGTATCATAGAAAACGAAAAATATATCGGTGCAGAGGGGTATCCCGCCATTATCGGTCTGGAAGAGTATCAGAAAGCCAATCAGAGAAAGTCCGCTCGCGGGAATCAGAAAATCGCTTTGGACGCAGAAGTCGAGTATCTCAAAAAGATCACAGTTTGTGCGCAATGCGGCAAACCCTTTTATCGAAGGACAAAATGGAAGAACCGAGAAAAATGGATTTGTCCGAACGGGTGTAAAAACGACAAGTATATCTCCGATGTGGAGGTGTTTGGAGGGATACTGTCGGCAATCGGTATGGCTGCAACGCAATCCGATGCGTTGTTATCAAAGGAAGAGGTTGTAACTTATTATCCCACACAGGAGATCATGCGCTATACAAATGAAATCGGCAGAATGACGAATCAACCGGCTCCGAGTTTTATGGCGGGGAAAAAGGTGATCCTCGAATGTGCGGCATTAAAGTTTCAGGCTTGCCGGGAGAATAAAGCTGCTGCTTATACGGAATTTGTCAGAAGAAAGGTCGAACAGGAGTTCGAGAGCGGAAAAGTCAGTATGGATTTTTTGACGGTAGCCGTATCGCAGGTAAAAATATACAAAGACGGTGCGATCGGCGTGGTGTTCGTGAACGGCGCAGAGGTGATCGGAAAGAAGGAGGGCGTGACAAATGCGGCAAAAGGTCGTAACAAAAATAGAAGCGAATCCGCTGTTGGTAAAGCAAAATGATGCCAATGCCATTTTGCGGGTGGCGGCGTATTGCCGTGTTTCGACGGACAGTGAGGATCAGCTTGAAAGTTATGCCGCGCAGGTTTCTTATTATACGGATATTATAGGGAAAAATCCACGGTGGAGATTTGTCAAGATATATGCGGACGAAGAAATAATTTATGGGGAACAATAATTAAAAAATTTAAGAATCCAAAGCGATTTTTTCACTGAAAATAAAACTGAATTGTGACGTCAAATCTAAAAACGATTGAAAAAGATCGTTATTTATGCTATACTATAAAAAACGGTTGTCGGGAGGAGAGGCGATAGATATTCGGTTGAATGGTCATGAACCCGACGACGGCTCCGATCGTGGCATGCGGGCAAGATTTGTATTACTCTTGTCGGCATACTGCGAAATAAGGAATTGTTTGCCGAAGGAAGAAGCGAACGGGATTCAAATTAAAAGTCAAATCCGGCGTCGGCAGAATATCTGAGAGAGGAATTATGAAGGGAGTAAGAGCAAAAAAAAGGAAATTGTCGTTAGTTACCGTTTTTGCTTTGATAGAAATAATAATCATTTTTCTGTTCGGTCTACTGATATCGGTAAATCTATTCGTATCGAACAGAACGGCAAAAAACAGGACGAGACAAATCGTGGAAGACAGCTATGCCGCGTTAACGGAGAATCTTGCGAACGATATCAAAAATATATCGCGCGCGGGATTTTCGCTGATGAAAAGCGAAACCGTTGTTCGCCTTAAAGCCTATTATTACGATAAAATATCGGGCGATTCCTACGCGCGTAATACCGCGATTAACAGAACGATGGAAGATCTTGTGTCGTTGACGACCTATTACGATGTAATCGATTCGTGCGCGTTATGGATTGCTCCCGACGGGGAATTATCGTATAACACGCTATATACTTTTGTCAGCGACGATTATCGTAAGCAGTTGCTTGATAAGGTTATAAAAGAGCATCGCTATTCGCCTACCTACGAAGGCAATCTTAGAAATAACGGCGAAATATTGATCACGCTGTCACTTTCCGAGCAGGACAATTCCGTATTGGCGGTATTGCTTGACGGAGATCATATCGCAAAAAACTTGGCTCTTACGGCATTTCCGAAAGTGCAGACGAAACCTTATGCGGAAGATGATTCTTTATTGATAATCTGTTCGGACGAAGACGTTGTGCCGGGAACTGTTTTATCGGAAGAAGAAACGGACAAACCGATACTCAGAAAAGGAAGGATCGTTTACTATACAAAGCTGATGAATATACTTCCGTTATACGTAAGTTTCGACGCCGCGTCTGCAGATCCCGCTTTGAGCGCGTTGACAATATATTTTATCGTTGCAGGCGTATTGCTTTGTTTTGTGGCTTTTGCCTTATTTTTAATGTTCCGGCATTTTTTCAGCCGCCCGTATTCACGGTTGCTCGGCGCGATGCGGCTGGTGAGCGACGGAGATTTCGACG
>ERZ1108162.136-NODE-136-length-19356-cov-5.525102_pt1 | contig 19356 bp, 16 predicted proteins | sample MGYA00403698_ERZ1108162 | MGnify/ENA primary metagenome ERZ1108162 (study PRJEB35170, sample SAMEA104062405) | human gut metagenome | biome: human gut; feature: human-associated habitat; material: faeces | place: Denmark | collected 2012-04-30 ... | reverse complement strand
GACTATTTTCGGAATGTTTCAGGGCGAAAAGCAGGAAGTCGAATTTCAAGCCGATATGTGTCTTTTGGACGTGATATTCGACGTGTTCGGCGACAACATTACGTTGGAACCGCTTGATGACAATACGGTTATTTTTAAAGCCGAAGTGCAGGTTAGCCCTACATTTTTAGGTTGGAGCTGTTCGTTCGGGGATGAGCTTAAAGTCCTTTCTCCCGAAAACGTTGTAGATAATATAAAGACGTATCTTGAAACAATAAAAAAAATATATGAAATATAGGAGGATTTATTTATGAAAACATTATTTTATAATTCAATTGAATTACCAGCAGAGGTTCATATAGTATCAGAATGCTTTGGCATCGATATAACGTATGAACCGATGGGAGATCCGGACCATCCGGCATGGATGAGCGAGTTGTTTAATCTTGCAAAATGCGATAGTTTTGAAGAAGTTGCCGTGCGTTTAACGAAACATAATGAGGGCTATACGAGAAAAAGCAAATTTGCTGAAAGAGAAGAGGTCAACGGCTGGATTTCCTTAAAAGAAGTAAGGAACGGCGGTGGATACTTTAACGATAAAGCACTTTTATCTGAAAAAGTATAAAGAGGTAATTTAAAATGATGAAAATTAAAATTACGAGAGAGGACGGTTCGCTACATTCTTTTGACTTTTATAAAAAAGAGCGTTGTGTTTTTTCAATATCCGAAAATGGGGATATGTATTATAGCATATATGGGAATGGTGAATTTGCTAAGACTATCTTACTTGGACGGATATATAAAAAATTAAGGCAAGAACAAGCATTGGAAGTTATTGATGTTTTAACAAATTTTATTTCTAAAAATGCTGATCGACATGAATATGGTTGCGATGTATTGCCTGATTGTTTCACTATATTTTGTGGAAGAAAAAAAGAATCCGAAATAGAGGTGTTAAGCTGTGATGAGACAGATCGGATATATAATAAGATTCAAAAAATAGTAAAAATAAAAAACTTTATGAGTTTGACGGATCAGGGTGATTGAAGTGATAATTATTGAAATTTTAAGTATTTTAGGACAAACAATATGGGGATTACTGTCCGCATTGTTTTCTGTAATATGTAACATTTTGCCTGAAATATTGGAAATAAAAAAGGTGTTGGGATATTTTACACCCGCTGGAGCTGTTGCTATATATTTAGGTGTCCCGACTATTGTTGTTACTATTGCTGTAAAGTTAATAAGAAAACTTGTAAGAGGCTGAGAAGAAAATTGCAAGATTGGAGAACTGAAGCAAAATATAATAAAAATCAGGAGGTATTTTACTATGGAAGAAAACATTCAAGCTGAAGCATTGCAAGATGAAATCGAGGAAAAGAAAGACTATTCATCTTTTGAGAACTATACAAAAAAACAAGTAACATTGATCGGCTATTTACTTGGAATAAAAGAATTTCATATAACAAATCCGCCGTTTGATCAAGCATATTTACAAAAAATAAAAGGGACTAAAGAAATAGAAATAATAAGAGCCTTATCAATTCTACGTCTAAATTTTATATATGCATATGATAAAATCTATCGGGAAAAGCAGACAAAAGGGCCATTTGCACAATTTGATAAAATGGAACAAATGATTGATGCAGAGGCTTTACATTATTTACAGAAACAAGGGTTGGATCCTTTGCAATATGGTGTAAAACTTTCTGAATTTACAAAACACATTGCAAATATCAATCAGTTGATTGAAGAAAATATCGATAATATACATAAATACATACCCGAATGGGTTGAATGGAATTATATTAAAGAATTATTTATTATGCCGGGGTGCGCTTCAGGTCCAAAGGGAAGCTATTATAACAGCAAACAGAAAGCAGAACAAATCAATGCAAAAATTCATGAGATAAGAAAAGATTTTTATAATAACCAAAATTTTTATCCTTATAAAACTTATTTTAATTGGAATGAAAAACGCCGACCTGATGATTATGGCAATATTTTATTTAACGATGGGAAATTTCTGAAATTATTGTATAGTTCACATTATGATACATTTACGGGATTGGAATATGTTATAGATGCAAAATCGGAGATAAAGAATGATGTGTATGATTTTATTACAAAAGCAGTAAATGTGGCAATCTTTGTAGATTGCGAAAACGTTGATCCGTATCATTTTGCATCGGCATTAAAAAACTTAGAAGAAGAAAAAATTCAAAAGATAAAAAAAGTAGTTTTATTCGACGATGTAAATACTACGAATGCGTGGGATATTCTTAAAGATGTTTTGAAATTACCTGTGGAACATGAGGAAGTAGAACGAGTAAAAGATGATAAATCACTCGTAGATCACGCATTAAGCATTGGGGTTGCGAAATCGTTTTACGAAGATCAGACTGAAAGTGTTATTATTGCATCATCGGATTCGGACTTTTGGAGCCTTATAAAATATCTTCCTAAGGTAAGATTTTTTGTAATGAATGAAACAGATCGCACTTCTGGGGCTGTTATTGAAAAGTTAGATGCAAACAATATTGCGCATTGTTATATGGATGAGTTCGCGCAAGATGCGATTCAGCCATACAAAAACATAGTTTTAAGACAAAATCTTCAGCTAATATTAGATAAGTTTAATCAAGAAGGAGTGATTGAAACTTTGTCGGTTGACGAAATGCTGGAAATTATATTCCGGAGATCTTGCGTGAACGGGCACTATAAACAAATTGAAAAAGAAAAGCAAGATTTTTATGTTAAGTATATTAAGAAACTTCGCTTGGTAATTGAAGATCGTGACGGGCAAAACTATTATAAGATAGAAGTGGGCAAATAATGTTTTATATATTGCCTATATATTATGCCATTGTTATCCTGTGTTGTTTTTGCAACACAAGATAAATGCATTTCAAACGGAAGACTTTTTGTTGACAGGTGTTTTCTATTATGGTATAATAAATAAAAAGATTTTTCATTAGAGGTGTGGCGTGAATAAAAAACCATATTCTTCAGCGATAAAAAAAACTCCGTTTAAGTACTCGATTTCAAAAAAAATCGCAAGAATGCTTCTTGATGGATTTGATAGGTTGGAAGTTTTTGATAAATGTTACAATAAAAACGAGATCGAAATCATATCGGAAGATCGTAGACGTGAAGTTACAAACGTTGTGTATGAAAGGCTTTCTGTGTTGGATAGTTTTTTATTAAAACAATTTTATGATGGGGATCTTGTTACTTCAAAATATATTTTGACATATGCAATAGCGAAGACTGATTCACTATTTTTTGAATTTTTATATGAAGTTTATCGTGAAGCTCTTTTAGGGAATAAGGATTATATTTCAATAGATGATTTTGAAAATTTTTTTGCTGCGAAAAAAGAAATTGACTCAATTATTGCAAAATGGAGCGAGTGCACTATAAACGACTTATCTGGCGGGTATAGAAATATTCTTGTTGAGTCTGGGCTCGGTACAAGAATAAAAAAGAACATTCATGCAGAAAAAGTTATAATTCATCCTGCGGTGGAGGAACATATAGCTTTGATTGGTGATGTTGAATTCAATAAAGCAATGTTGGGGGCAAAATGAAATGGCGGAAAGATCGTTAAATAATCGATTTATTGAGCTTGAAGATAAACTAATAAGTGTAAACTCACTTATGAGGCAGGGAAGGGCAAACGAAATACCTTTTTATATTTTTGATTATAATCCAAAGGATGAAATAAATGTTCGTAAAGAGGTTGTGAAAATAAAGAGTCGGAATTCTGAAATAGTTGAATTTGATCTTTACGAAATGATGCTTTCAATAATCGAGGAAGAAGGATATTTGGAAGATGTTCTGAGAATGGAAAAAGATTATGATAAGGATATTCTTTTGAGAGAAATATTCCAACCATTATTGTCAGTCGAAGAAAATGATAACAGACTTATAGAAATGTTTAAGGAAAGGGCAACAGATGACGGGAAACATATTGTATTGATTACCGGAGTGGGTAAGGCTTTCCCAATCATACGTAGTCATACGATATTAAATAATCTACAAAGTGTTTTTAGAAATAATCCGGTTGTAATGATGTATCCCGGACGGTATGAAATTAAAAAGGCTATGACATTAAGACTTTTTGAAAGACTTGATGATGATAATTATTACAGAGCATTTCCTTTGGTGGAGAGGAGAACTGACAAATATGATTATTAAAGATTTGTTTAAAAAACCAATAGACAGAAGTATTCAAGGCGTTGTTACTATAGGGAATGAATCCGAAGAACAAAAGTGGCAGGAGCTTGAAGAATATGTTTGTACGGACGAAATAACTAAGCAATTTGCGACGTTCTTTCATAAATATAGGGAATCCATTTCAATACCTACTGAAAAAATGGGTGTATGGATTACTGGCTTTTTCGGCTCAGGTAAATCACATTTCTTAAAAATACTTGGTTACATACTTGAAAACGAAGTTGTTGCCGGAGACGAGGCTGTAAAATATTTTGACGACAAAATAAAAGACGAAATGATACTTGCCGATATGAGAGCAAGTGCTAAGGTAAAGAACAAGGTTGTTCTTTTTAATATTGATTCGAAAGCAAAGTCTGACTCGAAAAACAGAGCGCAAGCTATAATGGACATAATGCTTCGTGCTTTTAATGAGGCGATTGGTTACTGTGGTTCGCAACCTTGGGTTGCGGATCTTGAGCGCACTCTTGATAGAGAAGGGTGTTTGGAAACTTTTATTGAAAAATTTGAGGCTCTTTCCAATAGAAATTGGGAACAAACGAGAGCAAAGGCTTTGCTTAATCGAGATTATATAATTCGTGCTTTGTGTGAAATTCGAGATATGAGCGATGAAAGCGCGAAGCAGTTTGTAGAAGACCAAACAAAAAATTATACAAATACTACGGAAGATTTCGCAAAATTAGTAAATGAGTATTGTGTGAAACACAAAACAAGAGTTGTATTTCTTATGGATGAGGTAGGGCAGTTCATAGGTGATAATACACAACTGATGCTTAATTTGCAGACATGCGTTGAGGATCTTGGGAAATACTGCCGTGGACAAGCATGGGTTGTTATTACTTCGCAACAAGAACTGAAAGCGATGATAGAAACGACCAAGGATAGGCAGCAGGATTTTTCAAAGATTCAAGGACGTTTCAGTCGAATTATTTTAAGCGGATCCAACGCTGACGAAGTTATCAAAAAAAGGATACTTGAGAAAAAAGATACTGCCAAGGCTCCTTTAATGTCTTTATATGATGGCAATAGCAGTAAACTTTCAAATTTGATTTTATTTCAGGCAAAACCGACTTGGAGTGGATATAAAAATGCGGAAGATTTTATGGAGGTCTACCCATTTGTTTCGTATCAATTTGAATTACTCCAAAAGGTTTTCATGTCGATAAGAGATCATGGGATGAGTGAGGGGAAACACCTTTCCCAAACAGAACGATCATTGTTGAGTGCCTTCCAAGATTCTGCCAAAAAGGTGGCTGATATGGAGTCCGGAATTTTGGTTCCGTTTGATAGTTTTTATTCGACAATCGAGCAATTTATTGATTTCGATGTAAAAACTGTATTTGTTAATGCTGAAAAACGTCCGAGCCTTGATGAATTTGCCATCAGGGTATTACGTATTTTGTTTATGATAAAATACGTAAAAGAAATGCCGGCTTCGATTGATAGACTTGCCACGCTCATGGTTGGAAACATCAACGAAGACAAAATGGCGTTGAAAACTAAAATTTATGATGCATTAAAGATTCTGGAAGATGAAACGCTGATACAAAAAAACGGCGAATATTACGATTTTTTAACGAATGACGAACAGGATGTAAACAAGCAAATCAATAATATTAGTTATAACGAGGGGGAAGTTCAAAGAACTATCCTTGATATTGTTTACGATCGAGTATTGGATAGTAATAAATTCCGTTATGAAAACAGATATGAATTTGGTTTGAATAGATATGTTGATGCAGAATCAAAAGGAAGCTTTAATCAAGATTATTTGACGATAAAGGTATTCACTGTTTATTCGGCTATAACGGATGAAACATCATTTCTTGCAGAATCTGCAAAAACGTCGGCCATTGTTGTTGATATGACGGAGGGATCGTTTATCGAAGAGTTGATCCGAGCGAATAAAATCATGACGTTCAAGCGCAATAATAGTGCAACAATGTCTGTTGCGCTTGCTGAAATCATGAGCAAAAAAACAGCAGAATATTCTGAACGTATTAAGCGAGCCGAAGATATTATAACAATGGTTTTGCGAAAGGCTCCGATTTACTTTGCCGGACAAAAATTAGATATAAAAGAAAAGGACGGAAGAGATCGGTTGACGGATGCTATGAAAGAAGCCGTTAAGCAGGATTATTATAAGCTCGGACTTGTAAGCAAGTTTTATAACGATGCCAAGGATGTTACCGCAGCCTTAGAGGCAAATGCTCTTACTTTGTTCGATGATGATTTATCGCAAGAGGCGAATCATGGAGCATATACAGAAATTTTTGAAAAAATCAAAAATGATAAGTATCTGTTAAAACGAGTAACTGTAAAAGGATTGGTAGACTTCTTTTCTAAGAAGCCCTATGGATGGAGAGATTACGATATACTCGGTCTTATAGCCACTCTTTGGAAGAAAAATCTTCTGCAAATTTCCATTCACGAAGTTCCGGTAGATGATAGTAACAGAACGTTCAAATACGATTTCGCTAAGAAAAACGGAATCGATACAATGGTTGTTCGTTTGCAGGAAAAAATAGAAGAAAGCGTTTTATATAATGTAAAGAAAATCATGCAAGAAGCATATGATGAAAACTATCCGCTTGAAGAGAGTAAGCTTAAAGCGGGCGTGCTTGATTTCTTTATAAGCAAAAAGACATTTCTTTCTAATCTCAAAGTTAAATATGGTTCTGATTTTGCGGGTAGCCTTGTCGTTCCCGAGATATATCAGGATTTTGAGGCGATTACAAAAACATCGGATGCTCTTACGATTTTCAATGAAATAATCAAACGTAAAGAACATTTGATTGACAAAGCCGAAGTCCTTGAGCAACTTGAAGGTTTTTATAAAGAGGGTAGTAATCAACAAAAAGTTTATAAGGATGCAGTTGACATTTTAGATTGGTATTCAAAAAATGTAATGTTTAACGATTTGTCTAAATTGCAGGACGTTATAAGCGAAATGGGACAAATTGTTGCAATGGAAATTCCTTTTTCAAAAATGTCAGATCTTGCAAATCTTGTATTTAAAGCAGGAGAGATTAAGCAGGCAATTTTAAGCGAAAAATACGAAAACACAAAACGTAAGCTTGAAAAAGATCTTTCTAAAATTAACCAAGAAATGCAAGAGGCACTCTCGCAAGATTTAGTCGAAGAAAAAAAGAAGCAGATCCAAGAAAGGGGCGAAGCACTTGCTCATGGATATGAGGATTGGTTTAATTCTCTTTCGCCGATGTCGCAAAACATGGATTCTTATATAACTTCCAGTGAGTCGGCAGTTAAAAAATACAGAGAATTCATAGCGCAAATGCTCGTTTCAACTACGGATGTACAACTTAAAAGAAAGAGTGTTCGTATGATAGAGTACGTCCCGATTGCAAATAAAAAAGTAAGAGACGAAAGCGATGTGAATAAGGTTGTTGATGCGATTAGGAATAAATTGCTTGCGGACTTGAAAGATTGCGATGAAATAGACCTTGGATAAGGAGAAAATATGGACAAAAGAGTATTGCAAATATATTCTGTTTGGGCAAAAGATAATCTTGAAAAACAGATAGAGGTATCGCTTAAAACGCTCGGTATTCATAGTGAATCCGATATTAAAGAAGCTCGGACGGTTGGCGACTACACAATTATTGACGGTGATTCCAATTCATACCCGAAGGATTTATACGATAAACGTCGTCATATTGTTAATTTAATAAAAACGGACGGGTATAAGGCTGTTATCGAAGAGTTTGCGTATACTTGGTTTAACCGTTTTGTCGCTTTGAGATTTATGGAGACGCATGATTTTCTTCCTCATGGATTTCGTGTTTTGTCATCTCGCGATGGAAATCTTGAGCCTGAGATACTCAAAAATCTTGCTTATGTGAAAGATGAGTTGAAACTCGATATAAATCTTTGCAATGCGTTAAAAACACAAGGCAAACTTGAAGAATTGTATAGGTATGTATTGTTCCGTCAATGTAAAGCGTTGTCGGGCATTTTGCCTATGCTTTTTTCTGATGAAAACGATTATCTTGAATTGCTCCTTCCCAAAATTTTGTTAAAAGGCGAAACGGTTTTAACAAGACTCTTGGAAATCCCAGAAGAAGCATTTTTACAAGACGTTGAAATTATCGGTTGGATGTATCAGTTTTATATCTCCGTTAAAAAAGACGAGGTGTTTGCATCGAAAAAGACAATTACAAAAGATACGCTTCCCGCAGTAACGCAGTTGTTTACTCCGGATTGGATTGTCAGATACATGGCAGAAAACTCAATAGGACGTATTTGGATTGAAAGTTACCCGAATTCTTCGCTTAAGTCGGATATGAAGTATTACGTTGCTGATCCTGAGCAAACGCAAGAAATTAAGAGAAAAATAGATGCCGTCAAATATCAGAATGTAAGACCGGAAGATATTAAAGTGCTTGAGCCTTGTTGTGGCTCGGGGCATATTCTTGTTTATGTTTTCGATTTGCTATTTAAAATGTACGAGGAAAAGGGGTATCAGCCGCGCGAGATTCCATCGCTTATTCTTAAGAATAATATATTTGGACTTGATGTGGATAAACGCGCTTCCCAGCTTGCTTCGTTTGCGCTTATTATGAAGGCAAGAAGTTTAAACTCAAAATTTTTCAGTGAGTCGTATTATGTCGCGCCGTATGTCTATGAAATTTGGGATTCGCGATTGTTGTTATCCCTTGGCTATAAAAAGCAGCTGGAAGATCTTAAATTATTGTCTGAGAGCGAAATAGATGATATAGAGTATATTATTGAATCTTTCCGTTATGGCAAAACGATCGGTTCATTACTTAAAATTAAACCGTTGAATTATGATAGAGTTGAAAATTCTATTAAAACGATTGAGGCAAAGGCTGTGCCGAATTTGTTTAATACAACTTTTTTAAGCGATGGTATTAAATTACTAAAAAGACTGGTAAAACAAGCTAAGGTAATGTCGGGTAAATATGATGTTATGATTACGAACCCGCCTTATATAGGGATTTCTTCTATGGAATCGCCCGTAAAGGATTATGCTATTACATTTTACCCAAATAGCAAATCGGATATGTTTGCCATGTTTATGGAAACCGAATTTGTAAAACCTAATGGTTTTTATGCGATGATAAATATGCACAGCTGGATGTTTTTATCAAGTTATGAAAAATTACGTAAAAGCATTCTTACCACAAAAGAGATTGTCAACATGATTCATCTCGGCGCGCATGCATTTGAAGCGATTGGCGGAGAGGTTGTTCAAACCACATCGTTTGTCATTCGTAATGTAAATATCGGCGGAAACGGTGTATATTTCCGGCTGGTGGATAGTAGTAATAAAGAGCAAGATTTCCTCCAAAATGTGGAAAAATCGGGGGGGGGGGCACACTTTGTAGCTAATGCCGCAAAGTTTATTTCCATTCCCGGAAGTCCAATCGCTTATTGGATAAGTAAAGTATTAAGTGAGGCTTTTATTAAAGGCGAGCAATTCAGTAAAGTAGGCTCGCCAAGAGTTGGTTTGCAAACGAGTGACAACAATCGTTTTTTGAGATATTGGTATGAAGTTTGTTTGACAGATACTAATTTTAAAGCAACGGATTGCATTAACGCATTTGCTCTTGGTAAAAAATGGTATCCACATAATAAAGGTGGCACATACAGAAAATGGTATGGGAACTTGGATTATGTTATCAATTATCAAAACAATGGTCAAATATTACGACAAACCAAAGGTGCTGCAATTATTCCGGATAAAATTGTATTTATGGAAGCAATTACCTATTCGAGACTGTGTGCAGGGAATATTTCATTTAGACTACAGCCCCAAGGGTGTATATTTGATTCGGCAAGTGTAAATGCATATGTTGAAGAATCAAAGCGATACTATGTTTTGGCATTTCTAAATACAAAAGTGTCAGCGATTATGGCGCAAACAATCTCTCCGACAATAAATACACAACCAGGGGATATAGCAAAACTATCTATTATATACGATTTAAAAAAGAAAGATATTATAGGTAAATTAACAAAAGAAAATTTAATTATTGCTAAGGAAGAATGGGATTCTTTCGAGGAGTCGTGGAACTTTAAGAAGCATCCGCTAATCTAATTTGCAGGAGTATCTTCCTGCATAGGAGGATATATGAATACTGCAACAGCAGAAAAAACAGATCTAATATTTATATCAAATGATAGTAAATTTTTTAAGATTCCTTCTTATCCAATTACGTATTGGGTAAGTGAAACAAAGGCTAATAATTTTAAAAATTTAATAGACAGAGTGTTGGATTGTAAAACAGGACTTATCTGTGGAAATAATGAGAAGTATATTAGATTTTGGTTTGAAGTAGAGATGGAATCAATCTGCTTTTCGTGCCAGTCGATTAACCAAACATCGTGTATTTCTTCGAAATGGTTTCCTTATAATCACGGTGGTCAAAAAACCAAGTGGTATGGCGGTCATTTAGAATTGATCAATATGTATCATGATGCAATTCAGATTCGGCAAGAGAAAAATGCAATGTTGCGCAATTCGGATTATTATTTTCAAAAGGGAATAACATGGAATCGCGTTGGTAGTGGTGTGAAGTTTGCAGCACGAATGGCATGTTTGGGATTTGTTTTTGATGATGTAAGTCCATCGGGTTTTGTTAATGATGAAGAGATAGAGAACGTTCTTGGATATATGAATAGTGTGGTGTTTAATGATTATTTGAGAATGTTTTCAAATGGATTAAAAGTCGAAATCGGTCAAATTTTAAAAGTTCCGTACAAGCCGGCTCTTGATTTAAGGATAAAGCAATTTGTGAATGAAAATATTCAAGAAAGTAAAGTCGATTGGGACTCGTTTGAAACCTCGTGGGATTTCAAAAAGCATCCATTAGTATAGTGATTATAGTAGAAATGGGAGCTGATAGTATGAAATACGTAATAACATCGCAGGCAATGATGAGTATTCCGGGAAGTCCTATTGCATACTGGGTAGGGAATGGCTTTTTTAAGATTTTCAAAAATGCAAGATTGTTATCAGATTATGGCGATGCAAGGCAAGGCTTAATCACTGGCAATAATGAAAGGTTTTTAAGGTTTTGGTACGAGGTTGTCTTTGAAAGGACAACAATTGCTTGCGGTGAAAAATGGAGTCCATACGATAAAGGCGGAGAATATAGGAAATGGTTTGGTAATAACTGGTTATTGGTTAACTGGGAAAGAAACGGATATGAGATAAAAAACTACAAAGACTCTAAAGGTAAACAATTATCAAGACCGCAAAATGTGCAGTATTATGGTAAAGAATCTATTACTTGGACTGCGTTAACATCTGGCAGTTTTAATGGTAGATATAGTCCGCAAGGATATTTATTTGACGCTAAAGGATCTTCAATCTTTCCAACGAAAGAAAGTATTTGGAATATATTAAGTTTTTTAAATAGTTGTGTTGCTAATTATATCTTATCTGTAATGGCTCCAACTTTAGATTATAATGCAGGGGTAATTGCGCGATTGCCTTACAAAGATGGAAATAATTATACTGGAGGAATAGCAGTAATCTGTAAGAATATAGCGAAACTTGATTGGGATTCATTTGAAATCTCGTGGGATTTCAAAAAGCATCCGTTGATATAAAAGGACGGTTTTAAGTATCAGGACTTAAAACAGGAGGGGAATATGCTTTTTTCTAAAAGATATAGTGATTTGTTATCGCAAAAAGATGCCGATAAACAGGAAGATTTTTTTGGCACGATTACTTTTACAACGAAAAAAGATATTGTTGGCATTATGCGGACTTTCAGCGAACCTAAAAAAATTAGGACAAGCAGATACAACAAAGAAACAATAGAAATAGACGCTTTTTCTTATGCGCTTCTATCGTATAACCACGAAATCGGATATGACCTGTTTAATCCTGAAATGATGAATTTGGGGTATGGAATACCTTCGGTGCAAGATCAATTGTGCGGGTTTACGGCTTGTCTTTTTGATGTAATCGAATTGCAATACGATGTGTTATCGATGAAAGAGAAGAAAGCATTTGCAAGCGAGATCAATGAAACTTTTTCTCAAAACGATATTCCGTGGCTATTGGCTGATGGAAAGATGGTGAAAATAGACGCGAAACAATTTGAAGTGGATTTGAAGAGAAGAACGTTGGAAAAAGTGAAAGAACTGACGGATTGTGATCCGAAATTCAAGTCTGCTTACAATGAATTGCAGAAGGCAATTGAATTTTTCTCAAAAGGCGAATATCCGGAAGCGATTGTCAATGCCGAGAAGTGCTATGAAAGCGTTATGAAAATTGTTCTCGGTTCTGAAAAAGGTGCTGCAAAAGCATTGACAGAAAAAGTGGCGAATCAATGCAATTTACCGAATACTATAAACCCGGTCGGATTTAAGGACAGCGTACTTATGAGCTTGCCGTTTATTCGCAACAATGCGGCTTCGCACGGGGCAGGCGCGATCGATTCGTCGATTTCAAAATCACTTGCAAACTTGGCAATCAATTTAGCGGCATCGTTATGCACTTATTTGATTGAAGAAAATAAAATATTGACAACTAATCAGGAGAAATGATATGAATATCAAAGAAAAAGCAAACTGGGAACTTACACTTAAAAACATTCTTTACTATATCGAAGATCCTGCCGAGCAGAATAAAATGATAGGGATCTTAAATAAATATAATGAAATATTGCCGGACGGGAAATTTAAAGATGCGGTTCAAAGATTTTTTCTCAAAGGTAAAAAGACTTATTATGAAAAAGTTGATTATCTTATTGATGATATTCTTACCGGTAAAGGAGATAAAGAGCGAAATAAGGTATTATCTCAAATGCTCATAGAGATGCAGCCGGTAGTGGAACAAGCGGAGAGAACTTTTTGGGATAAATTAATTGATCTCTTTAAGTGGAGTTGATATGAAAAAGGGAAAATGTTTTAAGTCAATATTTGTTGTATTAGGAATTGTTGTTCCGCTTGTTATCATTCTAATTTTTGCGTTGAACGATATGGGCGAATTATTTAATTCTTGGATCGCACCGAATGTGAAACCAGACTGGAGATATGTGTGGCTTATATCTTTTAAACTTACCATATACATACTACCACCGCTGATTGGAATGGTTGGGTTTTATGTGGAAAACAAGGATGGTGTAAAAGGACATCGTTTTTGGTATTATTTTATTCGAGCCTTAAATGTCCATTTTTTAGTGTTGTTATGTATTAAATTGTTTGCTGATTCTATATTGGAACTTGATAAAATTTGGGGTATTGAGCTTTTTAACAGTATAAAAGATGTTCAAACTCTAATAGGTTATATTGTAACTTTACTTATAAGACAGAATATAAAAATTGATCCGGGAGTGGACAGGCCAAAACAATTTACCGAAAATAAATTGGACATCAGAATAAGTGAGGATAAGTAACAATGGGCAGACTGATAGCAGATAAATATAAAGAATGGGAAGCCGAATGTAACGAGCGGTTTAATACGCTCAAGGCGAACGAAGAAGAGTTGAACCGTATTTTTATTGATATTTACGGCTTACAGGATGAACTTACTCCGGAAGTCGAAGACAAAGACGTTACCGTCAGAAAGGCAGATCTTACAAGAGAGATTAAATCACTGATCTCCTACATGATAGGGCTTGTTATGGGTAGATATTCACTTGATGTAGAAGGCCTTGCTTATGCCGGCGGAGAGTGGGACGATAGCAAGTATGTTACATATAAGCCTGACGATGACGGAATTGTTCCCATTTATACCGCCATTGGTATGGAAGACGGTATGACGGCAAGGCTGATTAAACTTATAAAGCATATTTACGGCGAAGATACATATCGTCAAAATATTGATTTTATAGCGGACGCTTTAGGTAAAAAGCAAAACGAAGCATCAGAAGAAACGCTCAATAGGTATCTTAATGATGAGTTTTATGCCGATCATTTGAAAATATATCAAAAACGTCCGATATATTGGTTGTTTACAAGTGGCAAAAAGGGTGGATTTAAGTGTCTTATTTATATGCACCGTTATAACGAAGATACGCTTGCGCGAATCAATGCAAAATATTTTTTACCGGAATCTACCACGTTAAAAAACGAATTGGAAGAAGTTGTTGCAAAAATAGAAAGTGCGGAAGGTAGGGAACGCGTTGCGCTTGAAAAAGAACGTGTAAAACTTGCCGGAGCTTATAACGAGGCAGTAGAATACGGTCAGGTACTTGACTACATGGCTAATAAATATATAAATATTGATCTTGATGATGGGGTAAAAGTAAATTACGCTAAATTTCAGGATATAGAAATTGTAACCGATAGCGGAACAAAGGTAAAGAAGAACCTTCTTGAAGTAATTAAGTAAGGAGATCGTATGGCAAGCATTGACTATCAAGGAGCGAGAGAAGAACTGAAAAGGATTTTTCTGAAAGATAAGGAAATCGGTCGAAAAATTGTTTTTTGGTATGATCCGCCCGCAAATTTCAAAGAAGATTTAATGAACGACAATCTTGATTTTTGTCGTCTTTTGGTGTGCAATCATAACGAATTTGAAATAAAAAAGGTTGTTGAACATGATGACGTAACATCGGATATTCTCATTTATAGCCCGTCAGAAAAGCCTAAGGATATTGATAATTGGCTCTTGGATATATTGATGTACAGCGATGAATATTATGCCGATACAGTTGCTCTTACAATGCGTCGGCTTAATCTTACAAACACCGATTTACGGAAAGTGATAGAAAGGCATATTAAATTTTTTGATAGTGAAGCGAGAAATAAAAAGCTTGCGACCTATATTTCTATTGATGATTCCGTTCATGCCGACGATATGAAACTTGGAATGATGGCGGTGCTTGTAAAGGCGGCGGCCCCTACCATAGAGGCGGTTTTAACGGAACTTGTTTTTGACGATACGCAAAACAGCAAATATAACGAGTTGGTTAAATTTGGCTTCGAGCAATTCTTATGGGATACGATTTGCATTGCTTATAATTACGATGGTTCATTAAAAATCGAAACTTTGATAAAAAAATTCCTGTTTACAGCATTTCTTGATCAAAGGACAGAATTTGAAAAGATCCCGTCTTTCTATTCGCAATTTATGATTGAAGGCGCAGGAAAAATGGATGCGAAATTTTTTATTGAAAAAATCAAGTTGGATAAAAGATACGAGGCATTGCAATTAAGCAAGGCACTTGACATGAATATCGAGGGATTGATTGTAAATAAAGATTTGGCATCAATGCAATATGCAGATGTTTTCGAGTGTGTTGATATAAATATAATCAAGAATATCGCAAGCAGCCTCGTAAAGGGGAGCCTTGATTTTGAGACCTTTGAGAAAATAATTGCATCTCGAATCAATTCGATGTGGTATGAAAAATACAAGTTTGATTACGAATTTTTATCGGCATCTTTGGCTTTTTCAAGGGCATTGGAACAGCCGATTCTTGTAGGGCAATCTGCATCAGATTATATCAAAGATTACACTGAAAAGTATTATAAAATAGATACTTACTATCGTCGAATTTTTGCTGCATATAAAAAAATTGATAATCCGATCCCGGAATTTGAAGATTACTGTTCAACAATAGAGTTGCGTTATGAAGACGGTTTTTTGAATAAAATAGGAAAAGAATTCAGTGATGCGCTTGAAAAGGAACAGGAATGGGACTTTGCGGGAATACAAAAAACGAACGATTTTTACCGATTAATACAAAAACATCCTTTCAAAAAAATGTTTGTCATCATTTCCGATGCGTTAAGATATGAAATTGGACAGGAAATTGTTGACAATATTAAGACTGATTCTGTATTAAAAGGCGGAACAACAATAAATTATGCTATTTCTCCGTTGCCGAGTGAAACGAGATTCGGTATGGCGAATTTATTGCCTCATAAAACGATTGAGTATGCGGATAAAGCTGTTTTTGTTGATGGAAAGCCAACAAATAGCATTTCAGCTCGTAATGCTATTTTACAAGATAAATACGAATCTTATGCCGCAATTTCTTATAGCGATATAAACGGTTTTTCACGTAATGAATTAAGAGCATACATGCAAGATAAAACATTGGTATATATCTATCATGATGTGATAGATAATGCCGGAGAGCATAATGAAGATAAAGTATTCGATGTTGCGGAAACAGCAGTAAATGAAATTGTTGCGTTGGTGAGAAAGTTATATAATAACTTACAAATTTCTAATTTCTATATAACGGCGGATCATGGCTTTTTATATAGAAAGAACGTTATTGGAGTTGCGCAAAAATATAATGACATAGTTCAATTGGGCGCATTAGAAGCTTCTAAGCGGTATTTACTCACGGATGATGAAAATTTGACTGTTCCGTATACAACAGAGTTTAAGTTAAGGAACGTGTCAGAAGGTCAGTATAAAATAATTATGCCGTATGCTTATGATTTGTTTAAAACGCAGGGCGGAGGAATACAGTATGTTCACGGAGGTGCTTCACTACAAGAAATTGTTGTTCCGATCATTCATATAAGCGAATTAAGAGCGACTAAGAATGTGGAGACGGTGGCTCCGGTTGGAATTAGATTAAAGAGCATAACTCGTAAGATTACAAATCGCAGTTTTACTCTTGATTTTGAACAGACGGAAAAAGTCGAAGATAAAAAGCAACCGATAACTTGTGAGACGTTCTTTATAGATGAAAAAGAAAATGTTGTTTCCGGGGTGTATAAGTTTGTAGCAAATTCAAGCAATGACGATCCGGAGTCAAGGATTAACCGTATTAGATTTACGCTTAAAAACATTGATTTTGATAGGAATAAAAAGTATTTCTTGGTTTTAAGGAATGCGGCAAAACAAGATGAATTTATTGAACGAGAGCAATTCATAATTGATATTCTCGGATTCAAGATTTTTTAACGGAGATATACTATGGATGAATTAGATAAAAAGGTATACGACGTCTTTTCAGGAAGAGTTGTGAAAAAGGGTGCGACGAAACTTGTTAAAGGAGCATCGAATGTTCCGACCTATGTATTGGAATACTTATTGGGTACATATTGCACCTCTGATGACGATAAAGAAATTGAGGATGGAATAGCTCAGGTTAAAAAGATACTTGCCGATAACTATGTTCGCAATGATGAAGTTGAACTAATTAAATCAAGAATTAGAGACTTCGGTTCATATAACGTAATTGATGTTGTTGATGCCCATTTTAATGAAAAGCGAAATGTCTATATCGCATCGCTTCACAATATGGGAATTAGCAATGTAATCCCTGATAGGTTTGTAAAAGAAAATGAGCGTCTTCTAAGTGATGGCATTTGGTGTATTGTTCAATTATCTTATGAATATGACGAAGATGCAGGCGGCGCATTCGTTATTAATGAAATTACGCCTATACAAATGCCGGGCTTCAACCTTCAAGAGATTATTGATGCGAGAAAACAATTCACAAAAGAAGAATGGATAGATTTGATTATCAGAAGCACAGGGATGGAATGCTCTTGTTTTGATGACCGGATAAAATGGCATATGCTGGCAAGGATAGCGCCCATGATTGAGTCCAATATGAATATTTGTGAACTCGGACCGAGAAGTACCGGAAAATCACACATATATAAAGAATTGTCTCCAAATTCAATTTTGCTATCTGGCGGACAGACTACCGTCGCGAATCTTTTTTACAATATGTCGAAAAAGACTGTAGGTTTAGTCGGAATGTGGGACGTAGTTGCTTTTGATGAGGTGGCAGGTATTAAGTTTAAGGATAATGACGGTGTTCAGATAATGAAAGATTATATGAACAGTGGCTCGTTTGTTCGAGGAAAAGAATCTGTTATAGCAAAAGCCTCAATGGTATTCGAGGGAAATATCAATCAAAGTGTTGAATCTTTGTTAAAAACCTCTACATTATTTGAGCCTTTTCCCGAAAAAATGATAGATACAGCATTTTTAGACAGAATGCACATGTATATTCCGGGATGGGAAATTCCGAAATTAAGACCTGAGTTTTTTACTGATAATTGGGGATTTGTTTCTGACTACTTTGCGGAATTTTTAAGAGAAATGAGAAAACGTAGTGAGGCGGATTGTTACCATAAGTACTTCAAACTTGGTCGTTGTTTAAATCAAAGAGATACAATGGCTGTAAATAAATCGGTTTCCGCTCTTTGTAAATTGATTTATCCGGATAACAATTATACGAAAGAGGATGTGGAAGAGATTCTTGTATATGCATTGGAAAGCAGAAGGAGAGTTAAAGAACAATTAAAGAAGCTTGGCGGAATGGAATTTTACGATACTCAGTTTTCTTACATAGATTTGGAAAACATGGAAGAAAAGTTCGTTTCGGTGAAAGAGCAGGGTGGCGGCAAACTCATTCCGGAAGGGCAGGGCCCCATAGGAAGTGTATACGCTATTAGCAATAATAACTCAATGATGGGAGTTGCGCATATTGAATGTTCTTTGAATGAAAAAGGTTCTGGTAAATTTGAAACTACTGGCTTAGGAAGCTCAAAGGAATTAAAAGAATCTATCAAAACAGCTCAAAATTATTTTAAAGCTAATGCAAAGCATTTAAGTCAAAGCATTGCCATTGAATCAAAAGACTATTTAATGCATGTTGAGGATTGTCAGGGGATAGGAATTGATTCAAGTTTGGCAATTGCGGCGTATATATCGTTTTGCAGCGCATCGCTCAATAGACCGCTTGCAGCCCAAATGATAGTTCTCGGCTCAATGACTATCGGCGGAACAATAAGCAAGGTGACGGATTTGGCGGATGCTTTACAAGTGTGCTTTGATGCTGGCGCAAAAAAAGTTCTCATGCCGATGAGTAATGCTGGGGATATAGCAACGGTTCCCAGTGATTTATTTGCTAAATTCCAAATTTCTTTTTATGGAACAGCCGAAGATGCGGTTATCAAAGCATTAGGAATAGAGTGATAGCGGTATAAATTGCTAACAGAATTTTCTTAAGAACAGTTTTTAAAAGGATATGGAATCGTGTCCTTTTACAATTTGTCAATAGAATACTGTCAAATTTTTTATGGGGTGTCTGCGAGTGCGGACACCCATATTTTTATGCCTAAAATACCCTTGACAATATTCCTCGAATAGATTATAATAATTTTGCTATCAGGGACAAGTGTCCCGAATAGATAAAAGTGAGGGCCATCACAAAA
>ERZ1108162.124-NODE-124-length-21536-cov-509.433267_pt1 | contig 21536 bp, 25 predicted proteins | sample MGYA00403698_ERZ1108162 | MGnify/ENA primary metagenome ERZ1108162 (study PRJEB35170, sample SAMEA104062405) | human gut metagenome | biome: human gut; feature: human-associated habitat; material: faeces | place: Denmark | collected 2012-04-30 ... | reverse complement strand
TGGTGACCCCGACGAGAATCGAACTCGTGTTACCGCCGTGAAAGGGCGATGTCTTGACCGCTTGACCACGGGGCCATCTATATAAACCGCATCGCTGCGGATTTTTGTTGCTGATGCAAAGCAAATCAAACGTTGCTCTCACGAACTCAGCTTGATGATTATACCATATTAAAAAAAAATTGACAACTGATTTTTCACTATAAATTCAACTTTTTTTATTTTTTTTTAAATAATTATATAATTTAAGAATAATCTGTATTTTCAGACTTTCATGGAAGAAATTTGAAAAGTTTTTTTGTAAAAAAGAGGATTGCGGGTATTTGACAATCGGTGGCGGCGGGCGATATAATAGCGATGTCTTTTAAGGAGAACCATTGAAATGGGAGTTACAAAAACGGATTATATGAGGGGGATGCAATGCCCGAGGATGCTTTGGCTGGATCGCCATAGACCGGAAGAGCGGATCATTCCGCCGGAAGTTCAAAAGCGTCTTGACGAGGGAAACGCTTTCGGGGATGCGGCGATGGGCATGTTCGGCGAATATGTAGAGACAACTGCATTCAAAGAAAACGGGAAGCTGGATTTTGCAAAAATGTTGGAGAAGACGCAGGAATGTCTGCGGAACGGTACCCCTGTGATATGTGAAGCGGCTTTTCGGTATTATGGGAATTATTGTGCCGTTGATATTTTGCGTAAAGTTGGAGAGGGCTATGAATTGTATGAAGTAAAAAATAGCAGCGGAGTATCCGAACAATTCATAAAGGATGTCGGTTTCCAAAGATATATTCTGATCCGTTGCGGAATACGTTTGAAAAAATGCTGCATTGTTTACCACGGAGAAGATGAGGCGAATCCTTATGTGATCGAAGACGTCAGCGAAAAGGCAAAGGCGTTTTCAGAAACGGTCAATGATAATATCTGGAGATTAGGCAAGATCAAATTTCAGAAGGAAGAAGTAATGCAAGAGCCAGGTAGCCAATGTAAAGAGCCGTATGAATGTTGGTATTATGATTATTGCCACAGACCGAAAGAATGAACAGAATAAGCAAACGGCACTCAAAAAGGACGCAGAAGATATTTCCGCGTCCTTTTTAACGTGCAAAGGGAGCAATTGTTACTTTAGTGCCGACACCTTTTATCAGCAAGGAACAAAGCGGCCCGAGCGAAAATTTATTGACTCGAAAGCTAGTTTGAAGAGTGGTTAAGAGGGAGAAGAAGATCGGGTTGCGTAGTTTTTAGGAGAGATGCCGACGCGTTTTTTAAATTCTGTGGAAAAGTGCAGGGGGTCAGCGTATCCGCTTGCAAAAGCGATTTCGGATATCGTCAAATAATTTTCATGGAGAAGTTTTTCTGCAATGGAAAAACGTATGTTTTCGAGGTATTGTTTCGGGCTGATGTCAAATTTAGCTTTAAAGAGCCGAAAAAGTTGGGAGCGGCTGACGCCTAAAAGTTCGGCAATTTTTTCGATTTTGCAATTCGGGTCTCTTGCGCTGGCTTGCAACAAATCTGCGGTTTGTAAGGCGATGCACCGATTTGATTCGGGGGCAGGAAATTTTTTCATGAGATAGGAAAAGAGCTGTAAAAGAGCGGCTGCTCCTTCCGTTTCTGCGCACGGGTTTCCGAAATGGTTGTGCATATGTCCGAATAAGGCAACAACTTCCTCTTGCGGCAGAAACGGGGTAACGCGGTTTTCTTTGGTAAATGCAGTATGAGAAAGCAATTCATCCACAGCATTCCCTGAAAAATCTACCCAAATATAGTGCCACGGGTGATGTTTATCCGCACAATACATAATGACTTCATTTTGGTAGATCAAAAACATCTGCCCCTTGGAAACCGTATATACATGCCCTTTGAAGTCGACAATTCCCTGTCCGTCTAAGATGTAATGCAGAATGTATCTGTCGCGGAGCAAAGGCCCGACTTTATAATTGGAATCACATTTTTGTTCTCCTGCCCAAATGAGGTTCAAAAAAGTATTCATGCAACATTTCTCCATAAATCGGCAACATTAAACTATAGTCAGAAATATAAAAAAGTTATATAATAAATATACCATAAAAGTTCAGGGAGGTCAAATGATGATCGTAAATAAAGCGCCGATGGGATGGAATTCATGGAACACATTTGCCGAAAAGATAGATGAAACGCTGATTTTAAAAAGTGCAGATGCGTTGATAGAGAGCGGGCTGGCGGAATCGGGTTATAAATATGTCGTAATTGACGATTGTTGGGCATTACGCGAGAGAGGAAAAGACGGGAGGCTGGAGGCTGATCCTAAGAAATTTCCGCGCGGGATGAAGGTATTGGCGGAGGAGATTCATCGTCGCGGTCTGAAATTCGGTATGTATTCGTGTTGCGGACTTATGACGTGTGCGGGATATCCTTCCAGCCTGGATCGGGAATGGACGGATGCTCAAACCTTTGCGGAGTGGGGCGTGGATTATCTGAAATATGATTATTGTTATCGGCCGTGGAATCGCCGCGGGGAAGAGCTGTATCGTGCGATGGGGCATGCGTTGGCGAACAGCGGCCGGGAAATTCTTTTTTCGGCGTGTAACTGGGGCGCGGATGAATCGCAAAAATGGATACGTACGACGGGAGCCGATATGTGGCGGTCTACAGGTGATATCGTCGACAACTGGAATTCGGTAAAAGATATCATCGGCAAACAATTTGCATTGCTTGCGTACAATGCGAAAGGTTGTTTCAATGATATGGATATGCTGATCGTCGGGATGAACGGAAAAGGGAATGTCGGATTGGGCGGATGTACGGAAGCGGAATACCGTACGCATTTTGCGGCATGGTGTTTGTTGCAATCGCCTTTGATGATCGGATGCGATGTGCGCAACATGGATACTTTTACGTTAAATCTGTTGAAAAACCCGGTATTGCTATCCATACAGCAGGATGAAAAATGCATGCAGGTTTACAGGGCGGATTCTCCCGCGGACTGGAACAGTGAAAGAGGGGAAAGTTTTGCGGCTGCACGCGGACTTTCGAACGGCGATATTGCCATCGGATTTTTTAATTTATCGGATGACGTGCGGGGTATCATATGCACGCTGAACGATCTGGGGATCGGGGTGTCATCCGGCAAGACGCTGGAAATGCAGAATTGCTGGACGAATGAGACGGAATATCCTGTCAACGGTGCAATTTTAAAGAGCCTGAACCCGCATGAAAGCGTTGTTTACCGTGCGAAGATCGTAGACAGAAAATGAGTGAAGTTTGTAAAAAGTGCGGGAAAATTCTGCGGCCGTTGGAAATCGCTTTGAGCAGAAAACTGATCAATCGGGACGGAAGCCGGCTGTATTGTATAAAATGTCTTGCGGAACATTTTCAGACGGATCAAAACATTTTGTTGGAAAAGGCAGAACAATTCAAGCAGCAGGGCTGCACATTGTTTGCCGGGATCGATGTTGCGGATTTTTCAAAAGGCAGTCTGCAGGTATGCGAAACGGAACTTGACAGAGAAATGGAAACGCGTATAGCCAAGAAAGCATGTTGCGGCACTCGGAATTTCAGAAAAACTTAAAAATTTAACAGACTGAAGGCGCTCGTCTGAACAAAAATTTGTCCAGACGAGCGCCTTCAGACATATTTGCCGTAATGTTTCGGCCGTTTTATCAATGAAAGAAGATGACGTTATTTTGTGTACGAAGAGGGTTACAAAGACTACTAAAAAATTTTAATGCCGAAGGCAAAGAGAGGGGAGAGAAAAATGTTGATGCCGAGAGTGGCAGCGGAACGATTCTTGTAAGAATCTTGACAAAAACGGAATTTGTTGTATAATGGATTGTAATGGCAAAAGTGAGGGAGACACTAAAATGCTTTATGCAAGCATAGAGGGGGAAGTCTTTTTCGGGAAGAAAAGAGACGCTGGAAAACGGGGAGAGAACGAACCGAATGCTGAAAAATGGGGTGTATGCGGCGGCGAAGAAATGTTTGATGCGCACAGCAGTGTAAACTTTTTATGGGCTGTGCCGTTCAAAAGAGCGGCTGAGGAGATCTTATGAAAAAAATTTTGGTTTTGGCGAACAGTTTCGGCGAAGACTGTACTGCATATATGGAAAAAATGTCGTCGGAATTGTATGTTCGCAATCTTTATGTGCCGGCATGCAGTCTGGAGCAGCACAGTGAGTTTATTGAAAGGAGAGAAGACGCGTACCAGTACCAGAAAGATGCCGTAATGATCGGGGATAGACTTGTCAGTGCAAACGATGCATTTGCGTATGAACAATGGGATTATATCGTATTGCAGCAGGTAAGTTTTTTGGCGGGAAAATATGACTCATACTATCCCTATTTAACCGAGATCATTGAATATATAAAGAAGGTGTGTCCGCAGGTAAGCTTGGTATTGAATGAAACGTGGTCTTATGAAAAAGGATCGACGCATGAAAAGTTTTATTTATACGGGAACGATCCTTTGCAAATGATAGGGCAGATCCGTCAGGCTTGCGAGCGTGTTGCAAAAGAAAACGGGATGCCGCTGATACGTACAGGGGAATTTATTCAAAGGCTACGGCAATGCAAAGCGTTTCAGGATGGAAGTTTGTGCAGGGATACATACCATCTGAGTACAGAATACGGACGATATGCGGCTTCTGCTTTTTTTGTCAGATTTTTTGGCGCGGATGTTTCGCCGGATTTCATGCCGGATAACGCGCAGGCGGACAAAATCCGAATAATACAGGAGAATCTTATAGAATTTGAAAGGTATGAATGAGTTTTTTGAAGAAGCGGGAAAAGTTAAAATCATTCCGGTGATCGTATTTCACGGCACGGAAGAAGTAGTTCCTGTCATGGATGCATTGAAAGAAGGCGGGCTGAAAATTGCGGAAATAACCTTCCGAACCGAATGCGCGCAGGAAGCATTGAAAATGGCGGCGGAGAAATATCCTGATTTTTGGGTTGGGGCCGGCACGGTTTTGAATGAAACACAGGCAAGGGAAGCGATCGGAAGCGGCGCGAAGTTTATTGTTGGGCCCGGTTTTTCGGAAAGCGTATGCAAAGTCTGTCAGGAGCAGAAAATTCCGTATTTGCCTGGATGTGTTACGCCGACCGAGATCATGCAGGCGCTGGCGTGCGGGCTGTCCGTCGTAAAATTTTTTCCTGCCAATATATACGGCGGGTTAAAGGCGATCAGAGCACTGTCGGCGGCGTTTCCGAAAGTAAAGTTTATTCCGACAGGCGGAGTGAATGCGGAAAACATGGAAGAGTATCTGGCGTTTGATAAGATCCTTGCCGTAGGCGGCAGCTGGATGATGCAGGGAAAAGCAGAGGACATTCTACGCAATACGAAAGAATGCATGGAAAAGGCGGGGAAAATAAGATGAGGGTTGTTACGTTTGGGGAGATCATGCTGCGGCTGAGTCCGTTCGGGTTTAAGAGGCTGGAGCAGGCAGACGGTTTTGAAGCGGTTTATGGAGGAGCGGAAGCAAATGTTGCGGTATCGCTTGCGCGATTCGGATATGATTCGGTATTTGTAACGCGGCTTCCGCAAAACGATTTGGCGAAAGCATGCAAAGCAAACTTGCAGAAATGGGGAGTCGATACGTCGAAGATTGTTTTCGGCGGAGACAGGCTCGGTGTTTATTATATGGAAAAAGGAGCTTCGCAGCGTCCTTCGAACGTAATTTATGATCGTGCCGGTTCGGCGTTTGCTCTCTCGGGCGCGAACGATTATGATTTTGAAAAGATTTTGGACGGAGCGGATTGGTTTCATTTTACGGGGATTACGCCGGCGCTCGGGGATAAGGTGGCGCAGGCTGTGCATGAGGCATGTAAGGTCGCCAGGAAAAAGGGGATCACGATATCTTGTGATCTGAATTATCGCAGCAAGCTTTGGACGAAAGACAAAGCCGCCGCAGTGATGGCGCCGCTGTTGGAATTGACGGATGTATGCATTGCCAATGAAAGTCAGGCGGAAGAAGTTTTTTCGATCGGATCCGAATTGCCGGAGTGTGCAGAACGCAGTCGGGAGACGGCGCAAAAACTTCTGGATCGATTTAAATTCAAAGTAGTTGCGTTTACGGAGCGGAGAACGATCAATGCCAACCGCAACAAAATTTTCGGGCTTATTTTTAACGGAAAGGAATTTGCGCATTCCCGTGAGTATACGATGGATATGGTCGATCGCGTAGGCGGCGGCGACGCGTTTGCTGCGGGCATGATCTATGCGCTCAGCCAAAAATATACGCCGTCCGATTGCATCAACTTTGCGGGGGCGGCAAGCGCACTGAAACACTCCGTTGAAGGCGATTTCAACATAGTATCCGCGGAGGAGGTTCGGCGTTTGATGAAAGGCGGTGAAAACGGGAGAGTTCAAAGGTAAAGCGCACGAAGAAACGTAACGTAAAGCCGGGATTTTTCCGTGAAGGGGCAGACATCGTTTTTATTTCGCCCGCAGGGCTTGATTTTATCATGGACACAGAATAAATTATGAATTGTTCCTGGGAAAATACAGGATTTTTCAAATTCAGAGGAATGTAAAGGCCTCGGTATGCAAATTTTTGCATACCGAGGCCTTTTTTCGCAAAATCTTCCGAAATTGCCGAACAGATTATGAATTTAATGGACGAGTAAAAATTTTTTTACTCTTTCCATAATTTTAGGAGGAAGTTCTTCATTGCAGATGACGGCGTCAAATTCGGAAATATCGCACAGGTTATGCCAGAAACCATTGTCGATTTTTGTATTGTCGAGCATGAGAACTTTAATTCTGGATTGGCGCATTAAAGCGTGCCGTATTTCATTTTCGAGCACGGAAGTGTCTGTTGCATAGCCTGAAGGGGATAGTCCGTGGCAGGAAACGAAGCAGATATCCGCATTATATTCGCGGATGGTGGAAATGGCGGACTGCCCGATAAGCGAAAATGACTTATTGATGGATTCTCCGCCCGTACACAAAAATTTGATATTTGTCTGTGAGAGCATATAGGCGGTTTTAATGCCGCATGTTATGACGATGATGTCTTTGAACCTTTCCAGGTATTTTACCAAGTGGGAAGCGGTAGTGGAGGCGTCGAGCATGACGACGAAACGTCCTGGATCAAAGTAGAAGCCTGTTCCGCAAGAGCGCTTTTTATGTTATACATGTGGTGTTCCCGTGCGGAAAGGGCGATATTCGTGTCAGCGGAAATAGTATTGGCGATAACGCGCCCGTGTGTGCGGATGACCAACTGCTTATTTTGCAGACTGATCAGATCGCGGCGGATGGTCGGCTCGCTTGCATACAGGGCGTCGGCAAGTTCTTTCACGCTTACATTGTATTTTTTTTCGAGTATTTTCAGTATCTCTTTTTCGCGTTCGGAATTAGGCATAGAAATCTCCACAATTTCAATTATAATGTATAATTTTTGTCTTGTCAACTTTCTTTAAAAAATTGTTGATTAATTCAATGATCGTTTTGAATGGATTTTCTCATTAAAATTATCATAATATGATCAAATCAATCAAAAACGGCAATGAATATTGAGTGAAATGATCGTTTTGGTTATAATGAAGAGCGTAAACGGAGCAAGAAGCTGCGAATCTGAATTGTTGGGAAGGAAAAGAGGAAAGGCAGGGATAAGGAGGAAGCCGGATGGAAAGAGCGGAAGCTGTCAATGTGAATGAAGAAGAGCAGGTGAAACGCCCGAAAGGCGGTTCTATTAAGAAGATGATGCGGCGAAAGTATTTATTTGTATATTTAATGCTTTTGCCTGCGGCAATCAATTTTGCGATATTTTATGTAGGCGTGAATCTGAATTCGATCCTGATGGCATTTCAGACGGAAGCGGGACTGACGGATACAGGGTATGTCTATGAATTTTCGTGGGTAAATTTCAGCGTATTTTTACGGAACTGCGGGTATCGACGGCGGATCTGCACATCGGATTTTTCAATACATTGAAATATTTTGCAAGCAATCTGCTGATCACGTTGCCGCTTAGTTATCTCACCGCATATTTTCTTTTCAAGAAGATGTGGGGCTATAAATTTTTCAGAGTAATATTTTTTCTGCCCTCGATCATACCGGGACTTGTCTATGTATCGGCGTTTCGGGCGATTCTAAGTTTCGGAGGGCCCTTGGATGAAGTATGGAAGGCGCTTTTCGATCAGAATTTTCCGCAGCTTTTGGGTAATACAAGCACTGCAACAAATGCGGTCGTATTTTTCTGTATCAGGACGGGCTTTGGAGTAAATTTGCTGCTGTATCAAGGCGCGATGGGACGTTTGCCGGAAGATGTGTTGGAGGCGGGCAAGCTGGACGGAGTCGGTTGGGTCCGCGAGATGTTTCAGATAGTTACGTCGATGATTTGGCCCACTCTTTCCACGACGATCATTTTGGCGCTTTCAAAGGTATTTACGGCTTCGGGGCCGATCGTTCTGTTTAATGAAGCCGGTTCGGCATTGACGTTCAAGATGGACACGATTTCGTATTTTATATTCCGGCTTACCTGGGATTCAACATCGCCTTTGCAATATCCCGCAGCGGTGAGCGTATTTTTCACGATCATCAGTTTTCCGATCGTCGTATTTGTCCGTTGGGTATTCGCGAAGATCGATCCGGACGTAGCGTATTAAGGGGGTGAAACAGCATGGAGAAGACAGTCGTGAAGAAGCGTAAAAAACAAATCTACATGAGCCGGTCGTTTCTGGTAGTAAAGATCATTGTTTTTATACTTTTTGTGATCTATGCATTCAGCCTGATATATCCTGTATATTACGGCTTTATTACATCCTTGAAGACGCAGGCGGAGTACAGGTCGTTCAATACGAACGGATTGCCGAAGGAATGGCTGTTCAGCAACTATTCGGATGCGTTTACGGAGATGTCGAAGAGCGGATACAGCGTCATTACGATGTTTATCAACAGTTTATGGTATACATTGGGCAGCACGGTGCTGGCGGTTCTGGTGTCGACGATGACAGCTTATGTGGTGGCGAAATATCGTTTTCCGGGCAGGCGGCTGATCTACGGTATATCGATTTTTGTGATGATGATACCGATTGTCGGCACAATGCCTTCGCAATTCAGAATTTACTCGGCGCTGAACATAATCGATTCCCCGTTTATGGTGATTACCTTTGCGGCGGGTGTCGGGTTTAATTTTATCGTATTGTTTTCATTTTTTCAGTCATTGTCATGGGAATACGCGGAAGCGGCGTTTGTAGACGGGGCGAGTGATTTCCGTGTATTTGTGCAGATCATGTTGCCGCAGACGTTGTCGGTGATTTTAGCGCTTTGCGTAGTGGCGAGCATTTCATTTTGGAACGATTATATGGGGCCGCTGTTGTTTTTGGAGCATTATCCGACCATAGCGACGGGCTGTACGCCCGGGAAAACGGGAATTTTAGGAAACGCAGAGCGGCTGGAAAGAAATTTTTATGACTGGGTACTGGATCATAAATTTGTAAAAGTGCCGGATATTTTTGATGCTGCGAAGGCAGCAGGATTAACGACGGCCGGCATATTTTGGCCGGTAACGGGCAATCACAAAAATGTGGATTATCTGATCAATGAATGGCCGGGCTGTGCGCCAAATCTTCCGATCGACGAGGCTCTTGCGACGCAGGGTTCATCGGTGGAGATGCAGGAAATAGCCCGAATGTATGCCGGCGAGATGGTACGGACGGGAGTACACCCCGGCTGCGATTATTTTGTGGCGGACTGTGCGGCAGAGATCATACGCCGACATGCGCCGGATCTGACCATGATCCACCCTGCCAATGTGGATGCCGCGCGGCATGGCGGCGGGGTATTCGGGAAAGAAGTGGATCAGGCGGTGCGCGAAACGGATGACATGATCGGAATCGTATGCCGTGCGATGGAAGCGGCAGGTTATGCCGGAAAATTTAATTTTATATTGGTTTCGGATCACGGTCAGCTGGACATGAAGCGTGTCGTGAATGTGAACACGTTGTTTGCAGATCTTGGATGGATCGAGGAAGATGAAGACGGGAATGTGAAAGACTGGAAGGCGTGGGGCATTTCGCAGGGGCTGAGTTCCTATGTGCTCGTGAAAGATCCGACCGATGAAAAATTTCTCAAAGAAGCGGAGCGCAGCTTGCGTGAAATGGCGGAAGACGGGCTTTGCGGATTCGGGGAAATCCTGAACGCACGGCAGGCGAGAGAGCGTTACGGGTTATGGGGCAATTTTTCGTTCGTGATCGAAACGGATGGCTTCACCGGATTCGGGGATGAATATCGGCATCCGAGCATCGCGCGCTGTCGGGACCTGAGCGATTATCGACAGGGCTGGGCAACGCACGGCCACATGCCGGAAAAAGGGCCGCAGCCTGTTTTTTGTGCAAAAGGTCCGTCGTTTAAGGAGAATTTTTGCGGGGAGGCAGGGAAAATTTATGATTTGGCGCCTACTCTGGCAAGAGTGCTCGGCATACCCTTTTATGAATGCGATGGTAAGGTGTTGGAAAATCTGATGAAATAAAGCGGAGAAATGGAGTTTTTCGAAATTGAGACTGGAATTGATTTGTCTGATCCGCATTGTGTATGCGGTGTTATTGGGTTTTGCAATCGGTTTTGAACGTAAATTGCGGTTTAAGGAAGCGGGGATCCGCACGCATACGATCGTTTGTGCGGGAGCTGCACTGATCATGATCGTGTCAAAGTATGCGTTTTCGGATGTAAGCGATTACGATGCGTCGCGCGTGGCGGCGCAGATCGTGTCAGGGATCGGTTTCTTAGGCGCCGGGATGATCATCTACCGCAAACAGGCGGTGCACGGTTTGACGACAGCGGCCGGAGTATGGGCGACGGCGGGTGTCGGAATGGCAGCCGGCGGCGGCATGTATATTGTCGCGGCGGGATCGACGATACTGCTGATAGCAGTGCAGTGCATCCTGCATTTGCGTTGCAGATTATTTACGATGAAAAAATATTTCCGTATCCGTATTGTTTTTGAAAATGTTACAGGAGAGGAAAGTTCCAAGATTCCCGAACTTTTCGGGGTGGATCGTTTTTCGAAACTGAATGTGGAACGAGGAGAAAATCGTATCCTTTGTACAGGTACGATCATGACGGATAAAGATCTTCCGGCCGTTGAGATAGGCAGGATCCTTTCGGAAAACAGTTATATCCGTTCCATTGAACGTTGTGATGATGAATAAATTTGTCAGTTTTTCTGACAATGGCATTCAAAATTCGGAGCCGCAGGATTTTTACATCCTGCGGCTCCGAATTTTGCAGTGAATAAGGGAGTTTTCTATAAAAAGGATATAGGAAGAGACAAGTCCTAAAAGAGGAATTCCAGGGACTTTACAGCAGCGGAAAATTATGGTATAATGAGAAAAAATTACACAAAAGATAGGTTTATGGATCGACAGGTACGGGAAGAAATTGAATACGCGCTGGAACAGATCCGTGCGGAGCGGGAAGAAGGCGTTGAGATACTGTACCGGACGATGGGAAGGGTCATGCTTTTTGTAGCCAACGGTGTTGTCCATAATCCGCATTCGGCGGAAGACATTGTACAGGAGAGTCTGTTGAAGGTAGTGCTGAACATAAAGTACTATCGGCGGGGGACGAACGGATATGCTTGGATCTGCAGGATCGTGCGAAATACGGCGATCAATTATGCCAAGAGCAGCAGCGGAAAAGTGTGGCGGGAGCTGGGAGAATTTGAAAATGCTTCTTCGTGCAGTTTTGAAAAAAAGACGGAGACGGCCGTGCTTGTGGAGCAGTTGATGCAGGAGCTGAGCGATGAAATGCGGGAAATGGTTTATCGGAAATATTTTCTGGATATGACGGTACGGGAGATTGGCAGAGAAATGAACCGATCCAAGTCCTATGTATCCAAAATGATATTGCGTGCAGAAAAGCAGATGAAGAGTCGATTGGAATAAACTGTGGACAAGAATGGCAGTAAAGTTGTTTTAATGGGTAGAGGCGATGGCGATGAAAAAATATAAAGATGAACAACTGGACGCATTGTTCGGAGCATACCTGAAAGAGGGGAGAAGTCCGGACGATCGGGTAACTGAAAGGGCGAAGAGAGCATTGTCGGAAGGAAAATCCGTACAGACAGTATGGGCGGCAGAGTCTGTTTTGGCAGGAGAATGCGGGACAGGGCATGCAAATTTAGCACCGCATATGTCGAAACGCAGGAAGGCGGAGACAGGGATCCTTGCGGCTGTATTGGGCTGTGCTCTTTTGCTGTTGGGATGAGTGTTATGTTTGCAGTTATTTTCTTCGGGGCCGATCGTATTCAATTGGTCGCAGTTGAGTAAGGTTACGGGAACGGTGAATTATGAACAAAAAGATTTTTTGCCGTTTGTTGCGGAAGATTCGGTGAGTCAGTACGATGAATATGAGCTGAACGAAGAATCGCCGTATTATGAAGAATACGAAGGCGATATTGTACTTTATTATGTGCAGTTTGAATCGTACGGAGTCATGGTGGATATATTTATTGAAGTGGCAGGATTCGAACTGGATTCGCTGGACGGATATCTTGAGATCGATGATTGTTACGGAGAGGAAGATCCGTATTTATATATCGCGACGGATGAAGAAGCAGGCCGTACATACGCGTATTTCGGTTATGATATTTACACGTATTACCTGGAGATATATACGACGGAAGAATCTTTGATCTATGACATCATGGAAGAAATTATATATAGTTTTTAAATATCGTGGACAAACCGCCGTCCTTGTGTGTTTAATAGGTAGAAACACACAAGGACGGCGGTTTTTTTATGAACACAGTCATGCTGATCTATTTCGGTGTACTGCTGGTAGCGGTCGCTGTATACTACATAGTGCCGAAGAGAGGCAGATGGATCGTGCTTTTGGCATTCAGTCTTCTGTTTTATCTTCTGATCAGTACATATCTGATCGTATTTCTTTTGGCCACGGCTCTGAGCGTATATTGTGCGGCGCGGTATGTGATGAGGCCCGTGCGGGTAAATGCAGAGGGAAAAGCCGATGAAAATGAAGATCTCACAGAGGATGAAAATGCAGCCAAAAAGCGCAAGCGGAGAAATAAAGGGATCATCGTCCTTACGATTCTGTTTAATCTTGCGTTGATCGGGGTCTTGAAGTATTACAACTTTTTCGGGCAGACATTCAGTTCTTTGCTGGCGCTGACGGGGTTGAAAGTGGAGTTCCCCGTATTGCGGCTCGCCTTGCCGTTGGGTATTTCCTTTTATACGCTTTCTGCGATCGGTTATATGGTGGATATACATCGCGGTAAATATGCGGCGGAAAGAAATTTTGGAAAACTCTGTCTGTTTCTTTGTTTTTTCCCGCAGATCTTGGAAGGGCCGATCTGCCGCTACGATCAGACGGCCGGGGCTTTGCAGGAAGGCCACAGTGCGGATGCCAAGGGTATGTTGTTCGGCGTACAGCGGATCGTCTGGGGATTGTTCAAGAAAATGGTTGTGGCCGACAGGCTGTATCTGCTCGTAAAGACGATCGGGGATACGCCTGGGGCGTATTCGGGGATAGCGAGTATTTTATTTATGGTATGTTATACGATACAGCTGTACGCGGATTTTTCCGGCTTTATCGATATAGCATTGGGAAGCGGAGAGCTGTTCGGGATCCGTTTGCCTGAAAATTTCCGCCAGCCGTTTTTTGCGAAGAGCGCGCAGGAGTTCTGGCAGCGCTGGCACATAACGTTGGGGACGTGGCTGAAAGAGTATGTGTTTTATTCGGTAGCGCTTTCACCGCGGGTAACGGGGCCGGCTGCAAAGCTGAAAAAGAAAGTCAGGAACCATTTTACGAAGATGCTGCCGACGATCGTGGCGCTGTTTGCCGTTTGGCTGTGCAACGGATTATGGCACGGGCCGGAATGGAAATATATTGTTTACGGAATGTATTATTTCGTGATCATTGTAGCGGGCATGCTGACGGAACCGTTGTTTAAAAAGCTGTATGCAAAACTTCGGATTGACCCGAAAAACTTGGGATTGCGGATATTCCGGCACATACGGACGATCCTGATCATCCTGATCGGTGAAACGATATTCGGGGCAAACAGCCTTGGCGACGGGCTTTACATACTGTCGTCGGTATTCCGTCCGTACGGCGGTTCGATTTTTGGACTGGGGCTTGATTATAAGGAATGGATCATCGCCCTTATCGGGATGGCGGCGATGCTGGCGGTGGGAATCATAAAAGAACGGGGTGTCGACATACGGGGCAAGATCACGGCGGCAGTATTGCCGGTTCGTTGGGCTTCCTACATAGCCGTAGCCGTTTTTTTGGTGTTGTTCGGTGCATACGGTGATATGTATTCGGTAGTTCCGTTTATTTACGGGAATTTCTGAAGAAGGAGAGAAAAGGATGTTGCGGAAAAAGGCGTCGATCGTCAATCATATTTTCAAAGCGGTCATTTTTCTTGTGCTTTTACTGGCGGTATTGCACGGTGTATCCTATCTGGTAATGCCGAAAGCGGAAGTGCGGTTATCGAAAACGCGTTCGCATGAGTCGATGCGCGTATTCGATGAGCCGGACAATTCTCTGGATGTACTGTTTTTCGGGCACAGCGGCGTTTACAGTGCGATATCGCCGATGGAGCTGTACAAGGATTTCGGGTTTACATCGTATGTATGTTCTCAGCCGGCACAGCTGCCTTGGGAATCCGCGCAATGGCTGCGCGCATTGCTGAAAGTGCAGTCGCCGAAGCTTGTCGTGTTTGAAGTGGATCATCTTTTTTATGATAAAGGCACAACGGTGCTCGGAAATTCATTCAAACATCTGGTGGACGGAGCATTTCCCGTTCTCAAAAATCATACGGGTTGGAAGGACTGGTTTACGCGCAGGCCGAAGCATGAGCGCAGTGCCAATAAGGGTTTTTATTACAATACGTCCGTGCGGCCGTATACGGGGAAAAAGAAATTTACGGAAACGGATAAAGTGTATAAGATCGGAAAGAAGCATATGGATGCATTGGAGCAGGTATATACATTGTGCAAGGAAAACGGGATCGAGCTGATGCTTTTAGAAGTACCGTCTGCCGTCGTGTGGGATTATACTCGTTTCAATGCGGTCAAATATTACGCGCAAAAGCGCGGGCTTGACTTTATCGATCTGAATCAGCATTTTGAGGAACTGAAATTCAGCTGGAAGACGGATACGCGGGATAAAGGAGATCATTTGAATTATTCCGGGGCTTTAAAGGTTTGCGGATATATCGGCAGACATATGAAAGAAAAATACAATCTGGCAGACCGCAGGGACGATCCGAAATACGCGACATGGAAAGAAGATTTGCAGCGTTATGAAAAATTGGTGAAAGGAGAGAAAAAGTGAGCCGAATCAAGAACGTTTTAGAATATCTGGAGGAGAGTGCGGAAAAATTTCCGCAAAAGATCGCGTTTGCGGATGAAGAAAAATCAATTACATACGCGCAGCTGCAGAAAAACGCGAAGAGAATGGCGTGCGGAATATTAAAAAAGACTTTGCCGCGCACACCGGTGGCGGTGCTCGGCGAAAAGAGTGTGGAAACGGTTACGGCATTTCTTGCGTGCGTGTATGCGGGATGTTTTTATGTGCCGATGAATCCGCTGCACCCGGGGACACGTCGGGAGGCGATTTGGGAAAAGATGGGGTTCCCGCTGATTTTGGCTGAAGAAAAGTGCGGGGCACTGATACCGTCCGGGGCGAAAGAGGCGCAGGTTGCTATGATCGAAAAATTGACAGACGCTACCGAAAAAACGGACGAAATTCTCTTGAAGTCTGTGCGGAGCAGACATGCGGACACGGACCCGCTGTATGTAATGTTTACATCGGGGTCAACGGGCACTCCGAAAGGGATTGCCGTATCGCATCGTTCGGTCATAGATTTTATGGAAGAATTCACAAATCTGTTCGGGATCGGATCGGAAGAGGTGATCGGGAATCAGGCGCCGTTTGATTTTGATGTATCGGTCAAAGATATTTATTCGACGCTCAAAGCGGGAGCAACCATGCAGATCATACCCAAGAAACTGTTCTCGTTCCCGTCGATGCTGATCGATTATCTGATCGGACGTGAAGTAACGGTGCTGATCTGGGCAGTATCGGCGCTCTGCATTCTTTCGACGCTGAACGCGTTCGATTATAAAGTGCCCGAGCGGATCCGCAAAGTTTTATTCAGCGGAGAAGCGATGCCTGTCAAACAGTTGAATATCTGGAAAAGGCATTTGCCCGAAGCGATGTTTGTCAATCTGTACGGACCGACTGAGATCACATGCAATTGCACATATTATATTCTTGAAAAGGGATTGTACGAGAAAGAGGTTTTGCCGATCGGGAATGCCTTTCCGAACGAACGCGTATTTTTGTTGAGTGAAAGCCAAAATCTGATCACGTTACCGCAGGAAACAGGTGAAATCTGTGTTTCGGGAACGGCGCTGTCGTTGGGATATTACAATGACGCCGAGGCAACGGCAAAGGCATTCGTACAAAATCCGCTGAACAAGAGTTATTTGGAACCTGTTTACCGTACGGGAGATCTCGCGTATTATGACCAAGAAGGCAGGCTTTGTTTTGTGGGGAGAAAAGATTTTCAGATCAAACATCAGGGGCACAGAATCGAACTTTCTGAGATCGAAAACGTCATGCTCTCAGTGCCGGGACTGAACAGGGCGGTCTGTATATATAACCGCCTGACGGAAAAGATTTACGGGTTTTACCAGGGAGAGGCGTTGCCTTCGGATATCCGTGTGCTGCTTCGCGGCAAGCTGCCTTCCTATATGGTGCCGCACAAATGTGTGCAAGTAGAGAATTTTATTCTAAACGAAAACGGCAAGATCGACAGAAAAAAATTACAGGAGAAATATTTTTGATGCGGGAATATGAGAGGAGCGGGATTGTAACGCCCGCGTATGTGTTTGATGCGGAAGGAGTGCGAAGCCGTGTTGAAAAAATACGGAGTGCACTGGGCGAAAAGCGGAAGATATGTTTTGCGGTGAAGGCAAATCCGTTTTTTGTGGAGGAACTTATGGGAACGGCAGATTTTTTTGAAGTCTGCTCGCCGGGAGAATATGATATCTGCCGTCTGGCAGGGATCCCTGCGGAAAAGATCGTGCTTTCGGGGGTATACAAAGCGGAAACGGATGTCCGCCGCGTGATCGAGGAATGCGGAAGCCGTGCGGTGTACACGGCGGAATCAATTTCGCAGGCAAAACTGCTTTGCCGCTTGGCGCGGGAAAAGCATGCGAGGATTCCGGTGCTTTTGCGCCTGTCCAGCGGGAACCAATTCGGAATGGACGATAAGACTGTGCTGGAGATTTTGAAAAAAGATAAAAGTCTTGATATTGCGATCATCGGGGTGCAGTTTTATTCCGGAACGCAGAAGAAGCTGGAGGCGGTGATCAAGGAAATCGAGAAGCTGAAGACGTTTGCGGAAGAAGCGGAACTTGCGGGCATGCCTTTCAAAAGAATTGAATACGGGCCGGGGCTTCGTGTGAATTATTTTGAAGAAGAGGAGGCGGCGGAAGAGGACAGCCGCCTGCGCGCGTTCGCAAAGATGTTGGATATATTCCCCGAGCAGTGCGAAATTGTATTGGAAATGGGGCGGTTCATAGCGGCGGAGTGCGGCGAATACTGTACGCGCATTGTGGATACCAAGCAGACGCGGGGTAATCATTTCTGCATCGTGGACGGCGGGATTCATCATCTGAATTATTATGGGCAGATGATGGGTATGAAACACCCGTTTTTGCGGCATTTGGCGCAGTCAGCGGAACAGTCGGGAATAAGCGATCATGGAGCGACGAAAAACGATGAAAGGGCGGAAGAGGCGCCTTGGATGGTTTGCGGATCTTTGTGTACTTCGGCGGATGTGTTGGTAAAAAATTTGCCGTTGCAAAATGTCGGGACGGGTGATATGCTGGTATTTGAAAAAGCCGGAGCTTATTCCGTAACCGAGGGGATCGGCTTGTTTTTGAGCCGAAAACTCCCGCGTGTTTACAAAGTAGCGGATGACGGATCTCTGGTTTTGCTCAGGGATTTTTTGGAAACAAGTAAAATAAACAGAAAAGGAGTGAACGTATAATGGAAAAACTGTTGAAATTGTTGAAGGATATCAGACCGGATGTGGATTTTGAAACGGAAAAAAGTCTGGTAGGCGCGGGCGTTTTGGATTCATTGGATATTATGGAGATCGTTGCCGAAATCAGCGATTCGTTTGATATCGAACTTTCTCCCGCCGATATAATTCCCGTTAATTTTGATTCAGCGGAAGCGATGTGGGCGTTGATTCAAAAAAAGATCTGACGGACTAAAAAAGAAGGCGCGCGGAGCAAACATTTTGCTCCGCGCGCCTTCTTTTTTCGGGTTGATTTTTTTTCGGGATATGTTATAATACATTAAAAGAGACAAAGCGAAAAAAGATTTACAATTTTTTAACATTTTTTTATTGTTACGGAAACACTTGAGTGGTAGTATGGAAATGAAAGAAAGGGAGAGATTTCTATGGTAAAAATACTGGTTGCCGAAGATGACCGTGCGCTGAATGAACTGGTTTGTTCCATTCTGATCGGAAGCGGATACGAAGCGGTTTCCTGTTTGGACGGGGAAGAGGCATTGCGCCGTTTGGAAGGAGAAACGTTTGATATAGTGATCAGCGACATTATGATGCCGAAAACGGACGGTTTTGCGTTGGCAAAAGCCATACGGAGAACAGATGCACAGATCCCGATTTTATTCATGACGGCGCTGGACGATAAACCTTCCAAGCAGAAAGGGTATGGGATCGGGATTGACGATTATGTGGTCAAACCGTTTGATTCCGATATACTCTTGCTGCGGGTGGGAGCGCTGCTGCGGCGCGCGAAGATTGAAAAGAGCCGGGAGCTGACGGTGGGGAATTTCAGGATGAACCAAGAGGAGCACACGGCGTATCTCAACGGAGAAGAATTGCCGTTGACGGTGCGGGAATTTGATCTTCTTTTTAAACTTTTGTCTTATCCGAAACGTACATTTACGCGGATGCAGCTGATGGAGGAATTCTGGGATTATGATTCGTCGGCGACGTCTCGCACGGTGGATGTCTATATGTCCAAACTGCGCGAGAAAACGTCGGGATGCAGCGGATTTGAGATCCTTACGGTTCACGGGTTGGGTTATAAGGCGGTTCTCAAATGAAGAAGAGGCGGTTTCTTTCCTTTGCGGGATATGCAATATTGTTTGTTACCATTGCCGTGATCATCACGGTAGCGATCGCCGTATTTGATGCAGTCAGCCAAAAATACGGAGAAAACAAGGCGATACTTTCCGTTGTCATGCTGATCACGATCGCATTTTTGGCATTGGTGTGCACGGTGATCGACGCCGTTCGCCGAAAGATCACGGTAAATCGCCCGGTAGAGCAGATCCTGGAAGCTACGCAGAGGATCGCATCGGGGGACTTTTCGGTCAGACTGCAGATTTCGCATTCATATCGGCGTTACGACGAATACGATTTGATCGCAGAAAACATCAACAGGATGGCAAGAGAGCTTTCGCGGACGGAAGTTGTGCACAATGATTTTATTTCGAACGTATCGCATGAATTGAAGACGCCTGTTTCCATCCTGCGCAGTTATGCGATGGCTTTGCAGAACGAAAATTTGGATCCGGCGGTTCGGAATCATTATGCTCAAGTACTCGTATCGGCGTCGGATCGGTTATCGGCGCTGGTTACGAATATTTTGAAGTTGAATAAACTGGAGAATCAGGAATTGGCTCCGCAGTATGAAAATATCCGTCTGGATGAAATGCTGGCACAGTCTCTGTTGCAGTTTGAGGAAAAAATCGATGAGAAAGGGCTGGAGCTGGATTGCGATCTGAAGGAAGTGTATGTATCTTCGGACGCAGATTTTTTGGAGATCATCTGGAACAATCTGATTTCCAATGCCATTAAATTTACAGAACCCGGAGGAAAGATTAGGGTAACGCTTTATTCGGAAAACGGACAGGCGGTGGTGAAGGTATCGGATACAGGGTGCGGTATATCTCGTGATACGGGCAAGCATATTTTTGATAAATTTTACCAGGGTGAGACCTCGCACGCGAAGGAGGGCAACGGGCTCGGCTTATCGCTTGTAAAAAAGGTGATCGACATTTTGGGCGGAGAAATTTCGGTGGAAAGTGAAGTAGGAAAAGGAAGTACGTTTACCGTAATTCTGAAAGGTGCGGCTGCATGAAACAGAGTTTTGCGGTGAGGATATTGCGCTATTTAAAGGAACCGGCGCTTTGGTTTTGTGTTTTGGCGGGGATACTGACGGCAGGGTTTATTGTCGGTGCCGTGATGGCGGCAGCGATCGGAGGACTCGGCTGGATTTCGTATGTGCTCTACGCCGGTGCCGCAGTGCTTTTGGCGTATATGATTTATATAATGATACGTTTTGCTCCGCAGGCAAAGACGGCCATAGTGGAAAAAGCGAAGCGGCATCGATTTACGGAAAATCTGATCGGCGATTACGGATTTCGGACGATCGTATTTGCGGTTTGTTCCTTCGCGGTGAGCGTTGCATATGTCATTTTGAATGCAGTACTTGCGGTTTTGGCTGTTTCCGTGTGGTATGCTTCGATAGCCGGGTATTATCTGTTTTTAAGCGGATTGCGGTTCGGAATTTTGTCGGGCGGGTATAAGATTCGGCAAAAAGCAGGAGCGGACGCAAAAAAATATTACGAAGGAAAACTGAAATTGTACCGAGGATGCGGAATTGCATTGCTGGTTTTGGAAACGGCGCTGGGGGCCGCCGTAACGCAGATGGTACTTTCGGAAAGTCCGACCGTGCATACGCAAATCATGGCGATCGCTTCGGCGGCTTACACTTTTTATAAGGTTACCCTTGCGATTTATAATCTTGTCAAGGTAAAAAGATATAAGGATCCTTTGCTGCAAAGTTTTCGCAATATCAATCTGACGGATGCTTCTGTTTCTTTGCTGGCATTGCAGACGACGTTGGTTGCCGTTTTTTCGGAAAGCACGGATGTAAAAATGAATGTTCTGAACGGTGTAACGGGTTTTTGTGTGTGCATGCTGACGATCGTGCTGGGAATTTTTATGATCGTAAGTGCAAGTCGGAAGCTGAAGAGGCTGAAGGAGGAGACGGGTATCGATGGAAGAACAGAATGATGACAAATTTGAATACAGTTATCGTGCGCTGAACGAAGAAGAACGGCATAAAGTCGAAAGTATACGAAGGTTTTACGGCGGACAGGAAGAAAAGTTTACGCGGCTGAAAAGGCTGAATGCACGGGTGAGAAATGTCGCCGCGGTCAGCGCACTGAGTATGGGGATTTTCGGATGTTTGGTGTTCGGTCTGGGAATGAGTATGATTCTGGCATGGGATCTGATGGCGGCAGGAATAGCGGTGGCTGCAGCGGGTATCTTGCCCATGCTGTTGGCAAATCCTGTATACAATGCCGTATTGAAAAGGAATAAGAAAAAGTACGGGGATGAAATTTTACGCCTTTCCGGGGAACTGCTGGAGAACGGGAAAAGTTGATGAAAGCGGAAATATCGCGCCAAGTCGCGAAAACATAGAATATATAGCAAAGAATTGAAAGGAATAAACGGAACGAAGCGCGGCTCGTCATTGAC
>ERZ1108162.119-NODE-119-length-22411-cov-520.130614_pt1 | contig 22411 bp, 15 predicted proteins | sample MGYA00403698_ERZ1108162 | MGnify/ENA primary metagenome ERZ1108162 (study PRJEB35170, sample SAMEA104062405) | human gut metagenome | biome: human gut; feature: human-associated habitat; material: faeces | place: Denmark | collected 2012-04-30 ... | reverse complement strand
GTGCTGTTCAAAATATTTGCTGCTCATGATGAACGTCCCCGCGGACAGCGTTTTGCCCCTTTCGACGCTGTATCTGCAGATCTATTTTGCGGGAATGCCTTTCAATCTGTTGTATAATTTCGGATCGTCGCTCTGCCGTGCGCGCGGGGATTCCAAAAATCCCCTGCTGTTTTTGTGTGCGGCGGGCGTTTCCAACGTGGGACTGAATATATTTTTCGTGGCGGTTTGCAAAATGGACGTGGCAGGCGTGGCGCTGGGCACGGTGATCGCGCAGATGATTTCTTCCGCACTGGTCATCCTGCACCTGGTGCGCCTGAAAGGACACTGCAAAGTGCGGCTGCGTTCTCTGCGCATTCACAAAGACGCGCTGGGCGATATCCTGCGCATCGGGCTACCCGCAGGCGTGCAGGGCTGTATCTTTTCGTTCTCGAACGTGATCATTCAGTCCTCTATCAATTCGTTCGGGGAAGTGGCGATCACGGCAAACGCGGAATCGGCGAACATCGAAGGGTTCGTCTATACGACGATGAACGCGGTGTCGCAGGCGTGCCTGACTTTTACAGGCCAGAATTACGGCGCGCATAAAAAGAAAAACATCGATGCGGTGTTCTGGGACAGTCTTCTCATCGTTACCCTCATCGGGCTGGCGCTGGGACTGGGCGTCTATTTTGCAGGATCTTTTTTCATGGGGATTTATACCGAATCGCCCGAAGTCATGGCGATGGGCGTGGAACGCATGAGCGTCATCTGCACGACCTACTGCCTGTGCGGGATCATGGAAGTGCTGGTCGGTTCCATGCGCGGCATGGGACATTCCGTCTTGCCTATGTGCATGTCCATCGTAGGCGTGTGCGGACTGCGCATCGTGTATATCTATACCTTTTTTGCCGCGAACAGAACGCTCGTGAACCTCTATCTCTCCTACCCCATCAGCTGGATCGTTACCATTCTCGCGCACGCTGTCTGCCTCATTCTCGTAAGAAGGAAAGAGTTCCGCAAAATAGATGCGGCAGACGCGGCAGACGGCGCAGTTTTGCAGGGGCAGGAATAAAAAATTTTTGCCTTGCGGATCCCGTGCCCGCAGGCATGCGGATACACTTTTGCGCCGCACAAAACGGCAGACGCAATCTGCCAAAGAGGTAAGAAAAAATCTGCAGCAAGAATGCAAGAATTTCGCAAACGGATTTTTTCCGAACGGAATCCTTCCGACAGAAAAGAGAAAAAAAAGCAAAAATTTTGCGATTTAAAGCGGTCTGTGCACATAGCGGGCAGACCGCCTTTTGCAAACAGTGCTTTGAACCGACTTTCGGCGTATTGCAAAATGCCGGTTGACGTAGGTATATTCGAGAAAGAACTTTGAAATAGGGAAAAATTTTGCGAATTTTGCGCGGCAGGCAGACGTCTGCCGCGTTTTTCGTTGCAGGCGTTCTTCTGCCGCTCTTTTTACCGTTGCACATACAAAAGACGGGCATCATTGCAGGCGCTTTGCGAACGTACAACGGAAGGCTTTGTCGCCGCAAGAAAGGTGCGGTGTTTTTCGGCTGAACGTTGCAAACTTTGCCGATTGCAGGCAAAAAGGAAAAATACATTAGACAAATGTCTGTCTTTAAGGAGTATTTTCTTTCGGAAAAAAGGGCATAAACGGAAAAAACGCGCATACAATGGCAGTATGGAAAAAAAGCGGATTTTCTGGTTTTGTTTGGCGGGATTTGCGTTCGTATCGGTGATCGGGGCGCTCTCGCACTTTTTTTACGAATGGAGCGGCTATAATCGCGCGGCGGGCCTTTTTTTTGCGGCGAACGAGAGCACCTGGGAACACCTGAAGCTGGCAATTTTCCCGACTCTTGTCTTTTTTCTTGCAGGCATGATTTTTCTGCCCGATGAAAATTGTATCGTTGCTTTTTTTGCGGCGCTCGCGTTGCCGATGCTGCTCATACCCGCCCTGTTCTATGCGTATACGGCGATCGCGGGAAGGTCTTTCCTTGCGGCGGATATCGTCATTTATTTTATATCCGTTTTAGCCGCGTTTGCGGCGGTGTACGGGATACTCGTTCTGCCGCCGCTCAAAAAAGGCCGGAATATCGCCGCTCTGGCGGGAATTGCCGTTATTGTTGTCTGCTATATGACTTTTACTCTTTTTCCTCCCGAAATATTTCTCTTCCGCGATCCGCTGACGGGCGGATACGGCCTGCGCGCCTGATTTGTTTTTGAAAACCAATATTTTTACGCGGCATTGTACCGCTTTTGCGAGAAATTGCATTCGGCACGGTGCCATTGCACTATCGCACGGGGTCGTGCACTCTTTGCACAGAAAGAAGCCCGACGCGCACCGCGATAAGATGCGCGTCGGGTGAAAAATTTGCTTTGCGTTTTAGAATACGGTAAAATCTGTTTAAAGCCTCTGTCGAGCCCAAGGCGGCGTGTTTTATGTTTTATGACTTCCTGTCCGAAAATGAGCGTGCCGCCCGTTTAAGGCCTGTTTTATGAGGAAATACGGCCCATAGGAATGATTGAAGAAAGGGATAGAGCGGAAACAGAACAAAAAAACGCCCGAACGCGCAATTTTTGCGCGTTCGGGCGTCTATATTTTTTAGGTGCGGATATGATCGTGCGGCGATGCCCGGCATCTTGCCGGGCATCGCCGCACACCAAAACCACGGCAAGGTCGCCGCACGAAAGCACCCGAGCAAGTACTGCCGTCCGGATTCGCCGCACAAACACAGCCGCACCATGACGCAGTATTGTGCGGCGGATTTTCCGAAAAATTTTCGCGGCGGTTTTCGGACAGCAAAAGCCGCGGCAAGCAAAATTTATGCTTGCCGCGGCCGAGATTCAGTCATAACCATCCGAAGATTTTAATTTAGTAAGCCGCTGTCGATGACCTGATAGGAAGGATCGTCCGCAATTCCTTGGGGAATGCTGAAATCGGAAACTTTATTTTCGATGTAAAATGCTCCGCCGATATCGACGCCGAGGCTCGACGTTTCTGCGTTTGCCGACATGGCAGGAATTTCTGCCGAGCCCTTTAATTTCAGGTTTGCTGCCGCCGCAACAAAATTTCCGTCTTTATCTGCCTGCAGATACAGTTCGAAAACGGTGTCGGAAAGGGAGATCAGGTCGCTCATGTCTAAAGAACTTCCTAAAACATCCTCCATGATCTGGTTCAGGATCTTTGCGTAGGTTTCCTGCGTTCCCGTCAGGCGGAGTTTCACGCCGTCGCTTGTATCCAGTCCGAACTGCATATTCCATTCCGTCGCAAATTCCAAAAGTTCGTCTGCCGAAAAACCGACCGTCGCGCTTGCGCTTTCCTGATAGCCCGTTTCAGAAGCAATGCTCATGGGCGAAAATTCCGTTTCACCCGTCAGCATGCCGTCCAGTATCGCCGAAAGATCTGTCTTTACTTTCATTTCCTGCGAATCTTTGCCCGATTTCGCAGAGGCGTCCAGATAAAGGTAGGAAGAATCGTTGTATAGGTTTGCCTTCAATTCAATGTCCGTTGCCTGATTCGTAAGTTCCGCAGGCATTTTCATTTGGTACGAAAGATTCCCTTTGCCGAGCAGGTTCGGACCCGTTTCGCCCTTGCTGAACTTTTCTTCCAGCGTTACCTTTATGTTCGTGGTAAAAGCGCTGTCGTCCAGCGTGATCTTTAAATTAAAATTAACGCCCGTCTTTACGCCGAATTCCCAGTCCGCCTGCTGCGGATCTCCGAACATCGAATCCCCTTCCATCGTGCTCAGCGCCGTCATCAGCTCTTCTTGCGTCGGAGCTTTGTAGTTTCCTTCGATCCTCCCTCTTTCCAGCGCCGTGGAGCACCCCGCAAACATCGCAAATGCGATACTCAGCAAAAGTGCGGCCGACAATGTCAAAAACTTTTTCATAAATCCTCCAAATTATGTAATTCATCTGTACGATGACACCTGCATTGTAATCCATTTTTTGACTTTTGTCAAGAACAAATTTATAAATTGCTTAAAAGTAATCAACAGTTGTTGATTAAATCTAAAACAATAGGAGGCATACAAAAAACATTGTATGCGGCGAAAGGAAAAAATGTGCCATGATATAAATTAAAAAAGCCGAACGCTGAAAGTAAGGTTTACTCTGTCCCGCAAAAAACCGCTTTGGTTGTAATTAAAAAGAGAAAAGACGCAATCTTTACTGCCGCGGGAGCCTTAGAATGGTTCGGCTTTTCAGGTGCCAAAGCAAGCTTTTAACGCGTTTTTCCTTTGAGAAAATGAACGGATACATATTTCGGCAAAATAAGGAAAGAAACCATCCGCCAGGTATTTCGGTAAAGAAGGAAAAATAAAAACTTTCCGCAAAATTTGCGGAAAGTTTTTTGAAATGTTATTGCTGATCGTCGGATTTATTTTTTTCTTCTTCGGCTTTGCGCTGGTAGTAATTTTTATAGCCGACCTTGTGGTTATCTCCTTCGTCCCATTTTTTTCCGCCCGTAAAGAGGATGCTCAAAACGAGCAATGCCGCCGCGACAACGAGGATGATGGGCAGGACGAGGTTCTTAGGCAAAGCGAGAGCGGATACGAGGCAGAGAACAGCGACGATGAGAAGGATCGCACTCAGCAAGATCTGTAATTTTTTGAGGGCGACCGAATTTTTGGTAAACAGAGCGCTTAGAAGCAGAGCGAGTCCGCTGGCGCCCGAGAAGATCAGCCCCGCCCAGGCAAGGTTGAAACCGCCGAATTGATCGGGCATGAGCTCGGATAAAAGGAACAGAACGGCCGCCGCCAGAAACGAGAGTCCTACGATCAGGCGGGGCAAAATTTTTTTACTCATAATTTTCTCCTTTTGCGCGTTCAGCGCAGAATCACATTGCAGGAGACGGCGCAGACCGTGTCCCCCTGTGCAAGTACGAGCGAATCACCGTGCGCATAATCGCGCACATACCCGCCGGCGCGCAATTTAAAAGAATGCATTGCATCGCTTGCCGCCAGAACCGTATATTTTCCGGGCAGAAGTTCGCCTTTTTTGTCGGCGGTGTAGGTTTTTCCCTGTTCGAGCAGAAAATCCCCTTCCGCGAGAGCAACGTTTGCGTTGCCGTCTTTTGTGATCGCATCGTCGCGGGAATAACGCGTCCCATCAACGATCTTCACGCGGCCGGCATAGTCGCTGCCGCGTTTTTTAAAGTTTGAAAAACGCACGGCTACCGCGATCAGAGCGATCAGCAGGATCGCCGCGGCGATCGCCAGAACAACGATGATGATTTGTTCCGTTGTCATGATCTGTATCCTCCGTTATCGGATTTTTGCGCCGCACTCCGGACAGAATTTGCCGCTTGCGGGCAGTTTTGCGCCGCATTTCGGGCATACGTCTTCCGAAGCGGTCGGCTTGCCGCATTCGGGACAGAATTTCGCATTCGGAGAGAGCTGCGCACCGCAGTGGATGCAGTGGCGGCCGCCTTGCTGCGCCGCAGGCGCCGCTTGCTGCGGCTGATTCATGCCGCGGCTCATGTTCGCAAACATCTGACCCATGCCGAGGCCCATGCCCATGCCGATGCCCGCACCCATCGTGCCTCCCGCAGAACCGGGGTTTTTCGCCGCTTCTTTGAGGGCGTCAGCCTGTGCGAGCTGCGTATATACGTCGATGTTTTTCCGCATCATGCCAAGGCGCGTGCTTTCGTCCAATGCCTTTTCCAGTTCCGGCGGAAGAGAAAAACTTTCAAAGTTGAAGCCCGAAAGTTCCAGACCCATTCCTTCAAACCGCGGCGCAAGCGATTTGCGTACCGCCGCACTCAGTTCCATCAGGTTTCCCGCCATGTCCAGTACCGGTATGCCGCTTTCCCCGATCGCATCCGAGATCCCCATCACAAGCATGCTGCGGATATAATCGGAAATGTCCCGCGTCGAAAAAGAAGCGAGCGTGCCCGACAGCTCTTTCATGAACACAAACGCGTCTTTGACGCGGAACGCATACGTTCCGAATCCGCGCACGCGCACCGCACCGTAATCCTTGTCGCGGATCATGATCGGCGAGGATGTGCCCCACTTCTGATTCGTGAACTGATGCGTATTCACGAAATATACGTCCGATTTGAACGGCTTTTCAAATCCGTACTTCCACGAAAGAAGTTTTGTCAGGACAGGGATGCTGTCCGTGTCCAGTTTGTAATATCCGGGCAAAAAGACGTCCGCCATCCTGCCTTTATCGCAGAAAATCGCAACCTGGCTTTCCCTTACGTTCAGAACCGAGCCGCGGTTGATCGAGTTTCCGGCCATGTCTACTTTATGTACGATGGTGTCAGAATTGGTTTCCGTCCATTCGATTACTTTTAAAAGTCCCATATGATTTTTACCTTCCTTTCAGACTTTGTCTCTTAGAATATACCATATTTGCGTCCGATTGTCAATGAACTTTTAAAATTAGCGAATCGTTTCGTTTTTACACGCGGGCAGCGGTATGCCGACAGAACCGAAAAGCCCTTTAAAAGTGTTTGAAAACGCATAAACTCGGAACGGTTGCAGGAAAAATAACAATCGAGAATGGATTTTTTTTGTACCGTTGACAAAAATGCAAATTTTTATTATACTTAAAATGACCGGGCGGCGAGGATACGCTTCCGGAAAGGAGAGAAATATGCAGCCTATTTATGCAGCAGTGAAAAAAGCATTTACATTGGCGATGATCCTGACATTATTGTTCCCTGTGGGGGGCGTATTGCTCGGTGTGGGATTGGCGATCGGCCAGCCGGTGATGTGGGCGATCGGGATCGCTTGCCTTGCGTGCGCGTTTTACGGATGCCCCATCGGCTGGGTTTCCTACAGCGGCAAAAAAGAATATGTCCGCTTGGTGGACGCAATCGAAAAAGAACATCTTTACACCGTGTCCGAACTTGCGGCGCAGCTGGGATTGTCCGAAAAAGACGTGCGCAACAAGATCGACGTCCTGTTTAAAAAACAGTACATAACGGGGTACCGCCGTCAGGCGGACGGGATCGCCCTGAACGAAAATAAGGCGCTCGAAGAGCGCGAGTTTACCCGCGAATGCCCGGCCTGCGGTGCAAAGGTAACCTTCCGCGGCACGGAAACGGTTTGCCCGTATTGCGGTACGCGCATTTCCCGCGAATAAATCATAAATCTGATCCATCGGCGGACACGTTGCTTCGTGCCCGCCTTTTCTTTGCCGAAAATTTTGAATTCCGCAGGCGTGCGCTTTGACGGAAAATTCAATCGCCGCCGTATGCAATTCTTTTGCATACGGCGGCGATTGATCTGAAATATAGCAGGACGTATAGCCGAATTCAGTACAAAAATCCGTTTACGGAACATTTTGACAGGGCCGAAACAAATCGGTGCGCAGAGCTCTTTGCTGTTTCAGAAAAACAAAACCGGTAGAACAGGCAAAACGATCAAAGCAGGTAAAACAGACAAAGAAAACGGTTTCAGATGGCTTTTGTGTTTCTGATTTCAGATAAACTTCAATGACGTAATTTTAAGCGGAAAACCTTTATCCGAGATAGCGGCGCAGGGAGCGTTTCTTTTTTTCGGTATACGGGGCATAGCGCAGGGAAAGTTCGAATTTTCCCTTTTTGAGAATGCTTTTGACATGAGAAAAGGCATAAAATCCGCGTTCGCCGTGGTATGCGCCCATACCGCTTTCGCCGACGCCGCCGAAGCCCATAAAAGGTGTCGCCAGGTGAAGGATCGTATCGTTGACGCAGCCGCCGCCGAACGAGATTTCCGTAAGTGCGCGTTTTTCGTTTTGTTTTCCGAAATAATACAGCGCCAGCGGCGTAGGATTTTTCGCGATGAGCTCTTTTGCTTTTGTAAAGTCAGAGAAAGTCAGCACAGGGAACACCGGTCCGAATATCTCTTCCTGCATGGCAGGATCGGAAAAAGATGCATTGTCGAGAATGGTCGGTTGGATCTTGCGCGTTTCGCTGTCGTAATCTCCGCCGAAAATTACTTTTTCCGGTGTGATCAGCCCCTTCACCCTTTCAAAGTGCTTGGCGTTGATGATGTGCGGATAATCCGGATTTTCCAGCGCGTTTTCACCGCTCTGACGTACAAATTCTTCCTTTAAAAGTTCTAGGAAGGACGCCTTGATTTTTTCATGGACAAGCAGATAATCAGGCGCAACACAGGTTTGCCCCGCGTTCAGAAGCTTTCCGAATGCAATGCGCCGCGCCGCCCGCGGAAGGTCTGCGTCTATATCGACGATGCAGGGACTTTTTCCGCCCAGCTCTAATACCGCGGGCGTGAGAGTACGCGCCGCCTTTTCCGCTACCAAAGTTCCCGTCAGCTTTCCGCCCGTGAAAAATATCATCTCGTATTTTTGTTCCAATAGCGCCGTGTTTTCTGCCCTGCCGCCCGTTACGACCGTGATGTATTCGGGAGAAAATGCCTCCGCGATCAGGTTTTTGATCAGTTCGGCCGTTGCAGGAGCATACGCACTCGGCTTTACGATCGCACAGTTTCCTGCCGCGATGCTGTCCGCCAAAGGACAAAGCGTCAGCTGAAACGGGTAGTTCCACGGACTCATGATCAACGTACAGCCGTACGGAGACGCCAGCGTAAAACATTTTGCGGGAAATTGCGAAAGCGTGCTTTTCACGCGCTGCTGTTTCGTCAGCCGACGTAAATTTTGAAGCAGAAAATTTATTTCCTCGTACACCATGCCAAGTTCCGCCATTACCGTCTCGCTCTCACTCTTTCCCAGATCCTGATGTAGTGCCTGAACGATTTCTCCGCGTTTTGATTTAATCACGTTTCGCAATTTTTCTAATGCGGTTTTACGATAATTTATGTCCAGCGTTTTTCCCGTGGCAAAGAATGCGTGCTGAAGTTCGACCGCCTTTTTTATATCTTCCATAAAAATATACTCTCCTTTATTTGAAGGCCGCCTTTTTCTTTATTCGTGCGGCCGTTTTTTAATGATACGCTTCCGTCGGTTTTTGTGCGTGCAATTTCGGGTTTGATCGGATGATCTGCCCGTGCTTTATGACCCTTTCGCTTTGAAGATCCATTACGTTTTCATGATTTCTGCCGTCTGTGCATGTTTTTTCGTGCGTCAAAGCCTGTTTTTTCGTGTGAGCCGATGAGCAAATTCTGTCAAAATCGAAAATACTTGTTTTTTCGGCGAAGATTTATTTTTTTACAAAACAGTATTTCCCGATTTTTGTTTCATATAACTTTTCAGACGTTAAAGCTGTTATTTGATAAAATCCGCCCTCACTATCTTTGTAAACTGAAACAATTGCCAAATACCGTGTAATTTTCATCCGCTTCATGGGAAACTAAGTCAATGTGCGTTTTACGCTGGTGTGTGTCGTTCAGAGCCTGTATGCCTTCTCGCAGCGGCTTTACATTGCCGATGTGCGCTTGATTTTCCAAGAGGTATTAACGTTCTTTAACTGAACGATTGTCAAAGACTGTGTATTTTTTATCCGCTTCATGGGGGGCGAAGTCAATGTGCGTTTTATGCCGGTATGTGGCCGTTTAGGGCCTGTATGCCCTCTTATTTCGGCTGTACAGGTCTAGAAAACGATGACGCCTTCCATGGAGTCATACAGGCCGGAAGCCGCCCAAACAACGGGATTCACGCCCTTCTCTATGACTGCGCTGGAATCGACGGATTTGTATTGCTTACGGCTTGCTTATACTTTTAAATAAGCTTGCAAGAACGGCTTTATCGCCTTTTTATTGTTCTTTATTTAAAAAATAATTAAAATCAGGAAAAAATTTTTAAAAAAGTAAAAAACATTTATGTGGTTAGTTTGTGGATATTTGCTAAAAAAAGTATAGCGCAACGATCCGAAAATGTCAAGATTCAGAGCATAAAGAGAAAATCAGACAAGAACAGATTAAAATGTCTCCTTAAAAATTACATCGGATGACTGATGAATTTTGCGGCAAAAAATGCAAGCAAAAGGATCTTCTGCAAAGAAACAAGTTTAATGTTGTAATATGAAAAATTTTTTACTTTTTTTACAAAACTATTAAAAAATTAGCCTTAAAAGCATAAAAATTTTTGTGTTTTACAAAAAAATCTGTTTTTTGGGTCTCAAAAATGCATAAATTCTGTCTGAATTGATGTATTAAGTCTGCCTTATTTTTTGTACAAAAACTTTTTCTCTTAAAATTTTATATAATTTTCCGTTCAATATTTTGTACAATAAATAGGATTTATGTACAATATAAAAATATTGATTAAATTATGTTAAAAATCTGATTAAACTGAGATTTCTGATTCCGCGTCGCAGGTCGGTTGACGGGGAAAATTTATGAAAAAACAATCGAAATACTGAGTATTTTCGATCTGGCGGCAGGGTTAGTTTAAAATGCTCATATAAATGCAACGCGTCAAAAAGGTAAAATTTATGAAAAAAATTTGTAGAAATTTACTGATGATATCAAAAATAACCGTTAAAAGTCGGGCGTATTATTGCTTTTTGATAACGAATCGACTGAAATTTTACGGCATCCCATAACGGTTTATTTGTCGTCCTCATTTTGATCACGGGTCGGACTCATAAGCAGTTTTATTTCGACCTTGGCTTTATTTCGGTTTCAATTGGCCTCTGGCGGCCTCAGTCCTTTCTCGTGTTGGCCCCGGGTCGGACTCATAAGCAGTTTTATTTCGACCTTGGCTTTAGATCGGCTTCAATTGGCCTCTGTCGGCCTCAGCCCTTTCTCGTGTTGGCCCCGGGTCGGACTCATTGCAGTCTCATTTCGACTTCAGCTTGGCTTTAGATCGGCCTTATAGGTCTCATGTCAGTTTTTGACGGTTCCATGGGCAGTCTATATGCCTTCAACTGCTGATTTTGTAATATTTTTAGGCAAAATCGGTGAGCAGTCTATCGTAATTGCAGGAAATTTAATAAATTTCTATTATTTTTTATGGGGCGCAATGAAAAAAATAAGGCGCAGAAAAAAAGTCTCTGCGCCCTTTTTTTATGCTTCGGTATTTTGAAAGAAAAAGCAAGATGAATCAAAAAGTTCATCAGGTAAAACAGATTAAAAGGGGCTGATTGGCGATTGGATCGATCTTGCATCGGAAAAGAGCTGAATATTCATTCGGAATGTTTTTTGGGAAAGCCGATAAATATGATTATTTTCGGAAAAAAGTTGCTTGTAAAATATCAATTTCGTACCGGCAAAAAGAAAAAAATACAGTTTATTAAAACATTCATTGTTTTTTGATTAAACAGGACAAACTTTATAAATAAACCCAAATTATACCTTTTGATCTTTTGTCTTTTGCCGAAATTTTCGGTTTGGACTGCAATATCCGTGTTTTTCCTAAATACACCGATAAAATGAGACGGCAGCCCTTTAAAAAACCTTTTATGAAGCCCAAAAGGTTTCGAAGAAACTTCCCTTTCAAACGCGTTTAGGTATTAAAATAATTTATTTTCATTGACTTTATTGAAAATATACCGATAAGAAATTTAAAGAGGTATATATCGGATTGATTAAACTTAAAAGAACGGAGATAAAATCAGATTCTGCACCTTTTCCCAATTTTTGATTAAAGAGAAAAACATTTTTTGTAAGAATTTATGAAGGAAAGTTGCATAGGCGTTAAATTTTTTTTAAAAATTTAACTTGCTTGAATGCTATTTTTGTCTTTCTGAAATATTGGCTAAAAAGAGGTTGAAAATATAATTCTATTCTCTCTCAAACGCGGCAAAAAATAGAAAATATTCAGACGGCGACGGAAGAGCCGGACGGTGCAAGGTAAGTGGTTATTGCATCGGCAATTATATCTGCCATTTTCCAGACAAGATTCAGCCGTGTCAGATTTAAAAGTGAATAATTAAAGACAGATTTTTCAGCGACGATGCCCATAATACCTGCATCGCCAATTTTTTCTAATTTTTTATTGGCACCTGAACCGGGGCGAATACCGGTATTGGAAACTTTAATAAGGCCGATATCTCCCGCGTCCCCTACCGCCGCATCGATGGCAATGATCGGATTTTGTGGATGTGTTTCGCGTAAAAAGCTGTTCATGTAGCGGATCTCTTTCGCGGTAACTGTTTTTTGAAGGGTTCCGTAAACAAAAATATCTGAGGTTTTCCGCTCATTGATGAGAGTTCCGCAGATCGGACCAAGGCTGTCTCCGATGGCAAGATCGCTTCCGATACACAAAATTACGGGCGGATACTGTGTGTTTTTTAAAAGCTGGTTTAAAGCCAGTACGATGCCGGATGCAGCCATTTTATTGAAGAGATTAAATGAAAATTCCATACTTTTACCTGTCTTTTCCCTGAAAAATTTTCTTAATTTTACTTTTTTGATTTTGCTTTTTGCGGTTTAAAATCAGAGATAAAAAAGTTATTGACGCATTTTCTGATTTTATTCAAGGTCAGGTAACTTATACACAAATTGCGAATAAATTGTGGATAACCTCTCAGGACTTTTAAGAAATAATTTTGAAGTTATCCACAAATACACGGGTGTTTTTGTGGATAAACACTGAATTTGTGAATAAATTGTGGATAACTTTGCTAAAAAGCGCAAAATAATTTTATAGAGCGCGCTTGAAAATTAAAAAAGTTATGCACAATGGCTTTTTTGTTGTGCACAATTATCTTTATAAAATTCGTTTGTAAAAATTTGTGAGGTTTTATGCAGACAATGTATAAGATTCTTTTAAACTTTAAAATAGGTACGATGTAAATTAAAAAAAACTTTTTGAGTAAATTTACAAATGCTAATGTGTTTTATTTTATATTTATGGCCAGAATGCCCCTCTCGAAGTCATGTATTATCAAAATTACTGAGCCAATGGATAAAGTAAATTAAGAGAAGTCTATTCATAACACTTTAGGTGGAAGTAAAGAAAAGAAAAATTAAGGTTGTTAAAAGCGGGTTTCTAATTTAAATTGTACATCACATTATGAGGAAATTTATCCCCCTGTCTGTAGCTACATTTGTCGTAGTATCAGGCTGCCGATGAAGTATCGTCTTGCCGGGTGGTATGCCAATATGATCAGCGAAATTACAGTAAAATCACATCAAAATTGCTGCCCCCCATGACTTTTAAGACTTTTACTCTTTTTTTATAATTATCGAAGCAAAAAAGTCAGAATGACATAGATAACTTGAATTTATGAATGATACATAAACCTGTATCAGGTTATACACATGGCAACTCTCTTTTTGATTTTGCTTTTTGGAAAGTCGATAAAGATCTTAATATTTCTTTTAAAAATCGTTTTTAATAGCTGCAATGCTCAAGTTCGGTCTTTTGCGGCAGAATTTTTAATATTAAAATTATTTTGCAAAATGTCCAAGCTTTCAAAATTATAATAATTATATCATTTGCTATGCGCTTACTTAGATTAAATTTGTGCGCCATATACTTTAATTGCGCTAAGTTTATATGCGCTAATATATTTTACAGCGCTAAAGTATTGTGCGCTATAAAATTCATTTGCGCTATTAATAATAAATTGGCGTGCGCTCAAAAAATTTGTAGCGCAATTTAAATTATTTATTCAGAAAATAGCTTCTTTTCCTAAGAATTTAATTTAGATTTTGATGCGCTTTTATTTTATTTTGCGCTAAAAATTTTATTTTTTATGCGTTAAAATAAATATTTAGCGCTTTATATAAAAAATATTTTTTGCGTACATAATTATTACTTGCGTATCATTAAATTATAATTTTAGTATAAGCTTTATTTTATCAGGACTCCTCTGTTTTTTTCGTATTTTGTATTTTTTATTTTAGCGCAAATTTTTTAATTAAAATAAATGTCTTGCGCCACTATTTATTCTTAAATAATATGCCTATAATTCTATTAAAGATCTGTCTAAAATACATTTTTTATATCAATTTAATCAAAAAGACACAAAACTATAGAAGCGCCCTTTATTTGACCATATCAGGTAAAAGCTTTGCTTGCCGTAAAGAGCCAAAATGGCATATTTTTATTAAAAAAGCCGTAAATATTACTATTTTTTACCTTTTTTACCGGTTTTTAGCCTATTTTTTAGCTTTTTATATAATTTTAAAACAGTATAAAAAAAGTCAAAAATAGGCCGAAATTTGCTTAGCGCATTAGATTTTTTGCCACTTTTTTGTATTTTTTTGAGATTTTTTATATTAAAAAAAGCCTCTCAGACGATTTGAGACAGAATAATTTTTAAACTTTTAAAAAAAACCGACTAAATTAACCTTAAAAACAGCTAAAAAACTATTTTTTTAAACCAAAAAGGAGTGTATTTTATAAAAAAATGAAATGTTTTTCTTGTCTCTCTAATTCTGAACTGTTTTAAGGTTTATTCTATTATGTATTTACTATTATCGGAAGGAATGTTTCATATGAAACATTCCTTCCGATAATTAAAAACACATAATAAACATCCACATATGTATGTATATTTTAGCGTATATACAAATGAATAATTATACATAATAATGCGTATGAAATTTCGTCTATGCGTATTTTTGTAGTATAAATTTTCATCATATTTTGCATTAAAATAATTAAGAAAATTTAACACATTGTTGATAGTTTGTGCACAACTGCACGCCCATAGCTTACTTAATTATCGGTGCAAGTAATATATTAATCAGTAGGGGAGAATAGATTTTGTTTACAAGCAGATGGTGCAAATATTTATAATATTTTATTTAATTAGCGCTTATATTATTTGTGCAAAACTTTTTAAATACGCAGAACTATTTTTGCATTTTCGATTGCAATTTTTGTATTGATAGCGAGTATGAATTTTATAAAATAATACGCTTTTTGCTATTGCTGAAGTTTAATTCCTAAAATTTATTATGATACGAAAATTAATTATGCACTTATTGCTAAAATGCAGTTTTTTATTCTTAAAAAAGGTGCATTAAGTAGTATAATACATTTGTTATGTTTCATATGAAACATGATAGGGGGAGGCCAATGATATTTAGAATGTTTTGCTTGTTTAATAAAATGGTACAGAGACACTATAAACTAAATGGCGCGCGCAAATATTAGGCCTGAAATAATGTTTCACGTGAAACATATAAAACACTGGACAAGTTTCATATGAAACATTTTTAACTTCATTTTAGGCACATAAAAGGTAGGCGCATGGCAAGTTTTTGTGAAAATTTATGATAAATTCGTAAAAAATTCTAGCTTTTTAAAAAGATTTATCAGAATGTGTTGTCTTTTAAAAGGATTTATGTTATGATAGTAACAGAATACATTTGTGAATTAAAAACAAGTACGCTTTTTTTATAGAACAAACTTAATGTTTTACAGAAATTATTGGCTGAGCGGTGAACTGTAAGCAGATGATTTATTATGCGCTTAGTTTTATGAATGGCGCATGTAAATTATTTTAAATTAAAACATTACAGATATTTTGTGAATTGTTGAAGCTTGCAGGCCGAAATCCATTTTGGTAAATAAGGTTTATTTTCACACGACAAAAGCTTTATATAGAATTTCGAAAATTAAATTTACCGGATGTTGAATCTTAAGGATTTTGTAAATCTATGCTAACTCATTCAGAACGGTCATTTTGTTATGGGTATCGGTCGGATCCCGGGACCAACTCTTTTTTGAGTAACAGAATTTGAGTTATAGAAAGTAGAAATCTGATGACATACAATAGAAGACAGAAAGCAGATAACAGGCAATATAAATAGCTTCGACCGTCATTCAGAGGTTTTATCTACAATGGCGTTTCCATATATTTAATAGTTTAATCGGTCAAAGATGTGTGCATACTTAATAAAGGGGCGTGAAGCCGTTTTTGATGGCTGTCCAGGGAAATAATATTTTGCGGATTGCCGGATTTGTGCAATAAGTGTTAAAGACGGAAGATGTTGTATTAGAGACAGTTTAATAGAATTCAGGAATAAATTTGGTAAGCGCTTCTGTAAAATATTTATGCGCTGGTTATGGAGAGGGGAAGATTCAGACGATTTTTCAAACTGAGGCCGTTTCAAAATTCGTTGGTCTGAAAAAAGTATTTTCTTTCGGCGGGATAATGAAAATAAGTTAAAATTAGATTTAAAAAAAAGGATAACAAGCAAAGCAAGCACAAGCAGGATAAAAACAAGCAATGCTAAACATGCAAAGCAAAAGTTAACAAGGTTAAACCGGATAAGATAAAACAAGCAAGGTAAATCGGGTAAGCTAAAGGTTATCAGGGGAAAGCAAACAAGCGGGAAAGCAAACAAGCGGGAAAGCAAACAAGCGGGAAAGTGAGTTCAGTGGGTAAAAAGATAAAGAGAGTAAGTTGAGTAAGAGAGTAAGAGACGAAAAAAGTAAGAAAGTAACCAAGAAAACCGACAAGTTAACCAAATCGGACGTTCAGTAAAAATCCGATGGTTGATAAAAATTAAGCGATAATAAAATAAGAAATTCACACAAAGATTTGGATAATTAAAAAAAGAATTATAAAGGGGCAGACAGATAAAATCAAAACGAAAAAATTTGTTTAACAAGGTTATAAATATGAAAGCTTGCTGCTGAAAATATAAAACGGTTGTAATTACGGCAGTTTGTTGCGATCTGTTAAGGAACGAGCAGGCTGAAAAGACAAAGATTTTGTAAAGAGAGAATAAAAATCCGATAGAGAGAGGCTGACAGAGAAATCCACAAAGAAAAACTGACGGAGAAGCTGTCAGAGAGAAATCGGCAAGGATGGCCTGTTTGAGCGATTATATGGAAGGAGAAAAAGATAAAGGGATATTAAGCCTAAGCCGGACGGAGAGATCGGATCTATGAGCGAACGACGGGCGAAAGAAGTTTAGTTTGCGACGAAGAAATAAAGCGAATAAAAAATGGGAAAAATTCTGCTGCAAAAATAGAATACAGAACAGGCGAATTGGTGAGGGCAAGGAAGCAGATCAAAAAAGAAAAGGGAGAGCGTGAAAAAATGTGAAAAGGGAACGGATTAAAAATTCAAGAGCTAAAATTTTTAAATAAATAAGGAATTATATTATAAATATATAATAATAATGATAGAAGAAGGAGAATGTGCAATACATGAGTAAGACATCGAAAGTACTGCTCTGGGTTTTGCTGGGAGTAGTGATCGTGCTGGTGCTGTCGGTGGTATTGAGTTCGACGCTGATGGGGCCGAAGAAAATTGATTTTTCGGAATTGGACGACAAGATCATTGCGGGCGAGATCGATGCGATTGAAGTAGACAATTATGTTTACTACGGATTGAAAGACGGATCGGTGAAATTCAAGGCACCGGGGCCGCGGGGTGAAGAAAATTCGTTCACGGATGAATTCTGGGATGCGGTTAAGTCAAAGGGCGTATCGGTTTCGTACACAGATCCGAATGCGGGCAGTTTCATGAGTTATCTGGTGCCGCTGATCGGTGTGGTGCTGGTATGTGTGGTATTCTGGCTGATCATACGGCAAACGCAGGGCGGAGGCAGCAAGGCGATGAGTTTTGCGAAGACGAAAGCCCGGGTTAATTCCAACATAAAGGTACGTTTTTCGGATGTAGCCGGAGCGGAAGAAGAGAAGGCGGAACTTGCGGAAGTTGTAGAATTTTTGAAGAGTCCGCGCAAGTTTTCCGATCTTGGAGCGAGGATCCCGAAAGGAATTCTGCTTGTAGGGCCTCCGGGAACCGGTAAAACGTTGTTTGCGAAGGCGGTAGCGGGGGAAGCGAATGTTCCGTTTTTCTCGATATCCGGTTCTGACTTTGTAGAGATGTTTGTCGGTGTCGGTGCTTCGCGTGTGCGTGATTTGTTTGATGCGGCGAAGAAGAGTCAGCCGTGCATTATCTTTATTGATGAAATCGATGCGGTAGGCCGTCAGCGTGGAACGGGTCTTGGCGGAGGTCATGACGAGCGTGAGCAGACGTTGAACCAGTTGCTGGTGCAGATGGACGGTTTTGAAACGAATGAAGGGATCATTGTGATGGCGGCGACGAACCGTGCGGACATACTGGATCCCGCATTGTTGCGGCCTGGTCGTTTTGACAGGCAGATCCATGTGAATTTGCCGGATGTGCGCGGCAGGGAGCAGATCCTGAAAGTGCATGCACGGAACAAACCTTTGGCCCCGGATGTTAACTTTAAGATTCTGGCGAGAATGACGAGCGGATTTTCGGGAGCGGATCTTGAAAATCTTCTGAACGAAGCGGCGATCCTGACAGCCCGTGCGAACAAGAAGATGATCGGCAATCAAGAACTGTTTGAAGGGATCAACAAAGTATTGTTAGGGCCGCAGAAGAAGAGCAGACTTGTAACCGAATCGGATAAACGGATCACGGCATATCATGAAAGCGGACATGCGATCATTGCCAAGCTTTGCAAACATTGCGATCCTGTACAGGAAGTATCGATCATTGCGCGCGGCATGGCGGCCGGTTATACGATGACTCGTCCGGACAACGATGACAATCACATGACGAAAGATAAACTGACGGATCTTGTCTGTGAATTGCTCGGCGGACGTGTTGCAGAAGAATTGGTCATCAAGGATGTTTCGACGGGTGCGTCGAACGATCTGCAGCGTGTAACGGAGATTGCCCGCAAGATGGTAACGGAATGGGGTATGAGCGATCGGGTCGGATTGGTTACCTATCGTTCGGATAACCCGATCTTCCTTGGCAGGGACATGGAAGCTCATAACAGTTACAGCGAAGAGACAGCGGGCATCATCGATGAAGAAGTCCATAAGATCATTGAAACGGCACATGCACGTGCAGTGAAACTTCTTACCGAGAATCGGAAAGTTCTGGACAACATGGCGAGAGTCCTGATCGAACGTGAAACCATTTACACGGACGAAGTGGATATGCTGTTGGACGGAAAGACTGTGGAAGAAGTCTATGAGTATATGGACACGAAAGAAAAGGAAATGCAGGAAAATCCGTTCAGCCGTTTTACGAATGCGAAAGTGAACGCTGATGATAAATCCGAAAAATCGGATAAAACGGAAGTCGGTAAAGACGCTGAAATCGGCAAGGATGATAAAAAAGACAGCTGAGAAAGCTGCGGCACGGCTTGGCAAGGCGGGCCGCGAATGAACGGGCCGAAGGGATGAAAAGACTTTCGGAACGTGAAACAAACAGAAGCAACACAACCGGAGCGCTGAAAATTTTTGCAGGGCGCAAAGCTTAAAAAAGAAGGCGCTCCGGGAAAAAATCAGAAATTACGGTGGAAGAGAATGGGAAAAATCGTTTCGTTTTCAAACCAGAAAGGAGGCGTCGGAAAGACGACGACCTGTGTGAACATGGCGGCGTATATAGCGGCGTCAGGCAAGCGTGTGCTGTTGATCGATATGGATCCGCAGGGCAACGCGACAACGGGAATGGGCTTTTCCAAAAGTACTCTGAAAAAGTCTGTTTACAATGTACTGATCGACGATGAGAAAGCTTCGGACAATATTTTAAAGACAGAACTGGAAGGGATGGATATCCTTCCGTCCAACATCGATCTGGCAGGAGCGGAAGTGGAACTGGTGTACAAACGCAGCCGCGAAAAAGTTTTGAAAAATGCATTGGCGGAAGTGCGCGACCGGTACGATTACATATTTATTGACTGCCCTCCGTCGCTGGGGCTTCTGACGATCAATGCGTTGGCGGCAGCGGATTCTGTGATCATCCCGATCCAGAGCGAGTATTATGCATTGGAAGGACTGAGCCAGCTGATGAATTCCATTACGCTGGTGAAGCAGCATCTCAATCCCGATTTGAATGTGGACGGAGTGGTATTGACCATGTATGACAGCCGTTCACTGATTTCCAAGCAGATCGCCGAGGAGATCCGCAAATTCTTTACGAAGAGACTGTTCGAGATCGTAGTGCCGCGCAACGTACGGCTTGTGGAAGCGTCGTCGTACGGCAAACCGATCATGATGCATGATCCGAAATGCACGGGTGCGCGGGCGTACAAGGCATTGACGGAAGAATATCTCACGCGGGAAGAGCGCGACAAAAAGCAAAAATGACGTTTTACGCGGCGAAAGCTTGCGAGCATCGGCACGAGTGGGGCGGGATGCGATGAAGGGGGAGACCCGTCCGAAGATAACATTTGGAGGAGTTTATGAAATCGAACAGAGGATTAGGAAGGGGATTGTCGGCGTTGTTTTCGGATACGGAAGAGGCGTATGAAAATGCGGCGAAACAGCCGTATGTTCCCGAATATAAACCGCAGGCACCGCTTCCCGAAGATATAAAAGGGCTGATGGAAGTGGATATCGACATGGTACGTCCGAATCCCAATCAGCCGCGAAAGAATTTTGACGAAAATGCTCTGAACGAGCTTGCGGATTCCATTAAAAAGCACGGACTGATCATGCCGATCGTGGTGAACAACCTCGAAGACGGAAAATATATGATCATTGCCGGTGAACGGCGTTACCGTGCGGCGAAGATCGCAGGAAAAACGCAGATCCCGGTCGTGGTACGTTCGTACACGGATCGTGAGATCAAGGAAATTTCGCTGATCGAAAACCTGCAGCGTGAAGACCTGAACCCGATCGAAGCGGCAAACGCAATGAAACAGCTGATGGATGAATACCATCTTACGCAGGAAGAACTTGCGGAAAGGATCGGAAAATCCCGTCCGGCAGTAACAAACACGCTGCGATTGCTGTCTTTGACGCCGGAAGTGATCGACATGGTCTCGTCGGGCAAACTGAGTGCGGGTCATGCCCGTGCATTGGTAACGCTTCCGGAAGACGTGCAGTATAAACTGGCGGGCGATGTCGTGAAAGACGGGCTTTCCGTGCGCGATATCGAACGCAGTGTGCGCGATTATTTTGCTTCTCCGGAAGAATTGGAAGAAAAGAAGGAGAAGAAAAAACAGCAGGTCAGCATTGAACTGAAAGATCTGATCGAACGCATGCGGCATACCTTTAAAACGAAAGTATCTTTGATCGGAAACGATCGGAAGGGGCGTATCTACATCGATTATTACAATACCGATGACTTGGATCGCATCAGCGAGATCGTGGAGATCGTAGACAAGCAGGAAAAACGCTGAAATCGGCTGGCGGGACGTGAAACGGAAAAACGGAAAGACGGACTGCAAGGTTCTCATTCTGGTCGGTTTTAGGATTGCAAATTTCAGCAAAAAAATCAGGCAAAACGGATTTGAAATTATTGAATGCGAAAAAACGGGTCGCGGAATCATTGTTCCGCGACCCGTTTTATGTGTATAACGAAATAGATGGCAGAGGCAGGCAAAGAAGTTTTGCCTGCCTCTGCCATCGTCAAAAAAGATTAAATATAACAAAAAATTCGCCATCTTTCCCGAACATTTCTGTTGAAAATTTTGGGGTTTTTCCGTTTTTTGTCTATATGGCGCATGGCGCAAAAACTTTGCGCCATGCGCCGTATTTGACGTAAAAGTCCTTTTTCGGAAGTGGATAAAATTCCGCCGCTGCTTGGGCTTCGCCTCCGCTTGAGCTCTGCCTCCGCTTGAGTTCCGCCTTGGTTTGTCAGACGGTACGCGTATGACGGACGGGCTGAAGAAGCGGAAAGTCCTGTAAACGAATGAGAAAATAGCGGCATACTTTGGCAAAATAGTGCCGATAGGGCCGTAAAAGAAATAAGTGCCGGAACGCCTTTGCCGGGAAGACCCCGTAGATATGCGCCGCGCAGCCGTCGAAAAATGAAAGATTTGCAGTTTCAAAATAAATTGTTCGGCTCAAAATGTCTTTCCGCAGGGACAATCGGGTAAAAACGCGCGGTAAAGTCAACGTTAACTGAAAAAATACAACAAAAAGTTTGATTACGGCCATATATAGACATGCAGACCGCAAAAAATCCTGCATTCCTCGCGCGCGCGACATTTTATATAATAATAAGGAGCAAACAAAGCAAAGCAATAAAATCGAAACTCAAAATGTATGATATAGGGCGGTCGATGCGCTTCTTTTAAAATCAAAAAATTGTTAAAAAATATCACTTGCACACCTTTTTAAGTAAATGTTAAAAATTAACAAAAATATAGCTACATATTTAACAACACAAATTATAATATTTTCATAAAAAACAAGGAATTTAGGTAAACGTTTCGCTAAAAAGAGCCAAATAACTCGGGAAAAGCGGTAAAAAGTACAAATTGACCGTCAAAAAACTTCGAGAAGTTTGTCGATGAATGTTATAAGTTAACGATAATTGGGCGAATTGACCAAAAAAAGTCAAAAAATTCAGTCTTTTTTCACAAAAAAATTGAAAATAAGTATTGACAGGATGAAATTTGTGTGCTATCATAATCACGGTAAAGGGGTAAAAAGGTGAATCGGACGAGTAGTGAGAGGTAAGTTGCCCCCTTTATAAAAAGAATCAAAAGAGACGTCCGAGTATGTGCGGAGAGTTCTCTCCGCTTTATTTTTTTAGCAGAGTTTGAAAGATTTACAGGCTTAAAACCAAAAGGCGGGAACGGCCGGTTTTTAAAGCGCAAGGAAAATGCGCAAGGAAAATGCGCAAGGAAAATGCGCAAGGAAAATGCGCAAGGAAAATGCG
>ERZ1108162.114-NODE-114-length-23168-cov-4.542941_pt1 | contig 23168 bp, 33 predicted proteins | sample MGYA00403698_ERZ1108162 | MGnify/ENA primary metagenome ERZ1108162 (study PRJEB35170, sample SAMEA104062405) | human gut metagenome | biome: human gut; feature: human-associated habitat; material: faeces | place: Denmark | collected 2012-04-30 ... | reverse complement strand
CCGAAACGGTAACCCATTATTCCAGACATAACCGTAACAAACAGCTTTACGAGACTACTAAAAGTTTTATTGTAAATATTAATTTTATTATCACTATAAATGAAAGTGTTACCTTTATTGGGCTTAGAAGAAGAAGCTTGCTCTGACGTTATTGGTGTAGATAACGTTCCATAAGTATCTGCTGAAACAACAAAATTTGAAACATCGATATAATTAGTTTGTTTTCCCGTACCCTACCAAGTAAATTTTGTAGAGAAGCCGTGCTTTTCGGGGTGCGGCTTCTCTTTTATAACTCTCTTTCTTCGGTAACGTCGTTGATCTTATCGAAAGTTATAATAGTAAAAGCCAAAGACATAGTAGGATTTTCCGAAGTCAAACGCGGCATACAGTTGATTACGCTGCCAATGTCTTTGAGACATTCCCAAAGCTGTGTTTCGGCTTCCCAGGCAAACTCGGGCGAATCGTTATTTTTTAACAGTGTTACAATCTCTTCGTCGTCCGTAAGCCAAAACTTCTGCGGTTTTCCGCCCTTTGTCAGTCTGCAAACTCTCAAAAGCCGATCCGCCACAGTATATAAACTATCCTTGGCCGTCCCGTCCTGCGGCTGGGTTACCTTCATACCGTCAATGAGAATACCCATCAACAGCCTTGTAGGTTCCACCAGCGTGAGATTATGCACGTAGTAGCCTTGCCCCCTGACCTCCACCGTATCAAAGCAATACGCGGGAAACCGCAGAAAATTTTTAGCGGTAACGGCTTCGTCGTCGGAAAACGTCAACCGCGACGGGGTCATCGGCGGGATCGGTTCCGCACTGTCCGTGATTATCATGGCGCTGCCCGTGTCGAGTTGTTCGTCGAGACGGAAATCCGCCGTTACTCGGTTAGATACGGGATAGCTTGTTCCCATATTTCCTTCGTTCGTATTAAATTCTATCTTCATCGTCTGTTCTCCGTAAAACCTGCACGTCTGGCGAGCTGCGCCGCGACGTAATTGTCGTGCTCTCTTTGTTTATAGTCCCTGTAAATCTGACTGCCCGTACTGATCGCCATACCCGCTAGCGCCACTCCGAAAGTAACGGGATTAGCGGCGGCCATCGCCAGCCCAACGGCTGTGTTTACGGCGGAAATCGCGCTTTCCGCACGCTGTTGTGCGTAGGTATTGCCCGTGGCGAGGCCGATATTCGATACAACTGCGTTCAGAGCCTGCGAGCCTACGGTCTTTGCCGCCTGTATCGCGGTAGCCAGCTTCGCCTGTTTGTTTTTGTCCTCCGACTGCACGGGATTTTTCGAAAGCCCGCCCTCTCGCTGCGGGTCGGACGGGTTCGGCGCAGTTCCGCCTGCCGTACCGCTCCCGCCCGTATCGCCGGGCATTTGAATGACGATATTCATCGTTCCTTGCGTGGGAATATTACTCACTTGCAACCGCCTCCTCCGCCGTCTGAAGCGTCAAGGTATATTGCAGAAACACACCCGCGCCGTCGGTAATGCTTACGGCCTGAATTTTGACGGGCACGACGATCGTTAAATCGGGATATTCCACGCGATACGTATAAATCCTGTTCACGTCCTGCGCGCAGCCCTCCGCGATCTTCAAAAACTCGTTTTCTATGGGCTTGCCCGTATAAATACAGGTCAGATGGGTGGTATGCGTGCGGGAAACAATCCGATTTTGCGGCAGAGTTCCGCCTTGGGAAAGCGGCAGATTATTCTCGCTCGCGGACTGCATACCCCCGCCGCGCTGTGCTTTCAACAGCTTTACGTCATCGAGATATACCCCGACGTTATTTCCCACCACCGCGCCGCACTCCGCATTTTTAATCAGAATGGTTCCCGAGACGACGATCTGTTGCGTGATCCCGCCGCTGTCCACATACGGATTTGCAGGAGCCTGCTGTTCGAGAAAGCTTTCTACTGCATACGTATCCCCCTCGGGCTGAACGACTGTAAACGACTGCCAGCCGAGGAGGGTATTTTTAATGACGAACAGAGCCCTGTCGCGCAAGGAAATATTGCTTGCGGATAAATCAAAGGTGAGCGTAACGGACAGGCTTTCCGCGTCGATTTCCTCGGTTGTAAACCCGAACGGCGTCCGCGTTGCCGCCAGCGTAACCACCGTCCTGCCGTCGCCCGCAGGCGCGACGTTCGTATTCAGATACACGGCGAAATCGTTTGCGCCGACAATACGGTTGATTACCGTTGCAAGGTATTGTAAATCGATCATCTTCTTATTATCCTCCCGCCTAAACTCACGCAGTATTGACAGAAATCGTCCACCGTCTTTTCTATATACCGCGGTTTATGGCTGTATTTGTTTGCGTAGCCGATATACCCGACTTTATCGTAATCGAACCTCACGCCGTTTTCAATGGCGTAGATACCGTTCTTTTTGAGATTGCCGGGGTACGGCGAATACATATTCGTGCCTTTCTTGCCGACCGCCCGCTTTCTCGGGCGTTTCGGATTTTTATCCTTAACTACCCGTACGGGCGCGTTTTTCTTGGCGATCCTCAATAATTTCGCAGCCAGCATTTCCGCCGTGATTTTCATATTATTGCAGCTCCAGAATATATATTTTTTTTATGCGCCCGCCCGCACCCAAAGGCTTACGGAACGAGACCTGCACCGAATTTACGGCAAACGTCCGTCCCAAAGCAATCACCCTGTGCGCAAGCGCCTGATAGTTAAATTCCCGTTCGGTGGATACGGTCAGCGCCTGCCCGCCCGAAGCGATCCCCCCGCCTTCATAATTTGCCGAAAGGATCAGATCGGACGCGGCGGCAGCCTTAAATTTCAATAGCTCTTTGTCGTTTTTATCTATCAGAGTACAGACAAAATCCGTTTTTGCGTGTAACGGCATTTATATTCCCTCCCCTGCGTACAAAATCGGCACGGGGCATGCTTTCAGCGCGTCCACCGCCGCGGGACATATCGTCTTGCTCCGAAGCTCCGTACGCGACACTACGGCCTTTTGCCCGTCCGCCGTGATCGTAATCCCGCTCTCCGTACCCACGTCGCCCGACTCCAGCATGTACTGCGCCTGAACGAGCAGCGCGCGCTTGATCGCCGTCGCGCAGTCGGGATTTGCTTTAATGATACGGTCTTTCAAATCCGAAGCGCCCGTCAGATACACGCCGCCGTCGTATATCGCGCGGTTGACGCCGTTCATGAACGAGCGTTCTTTTTCTTTTCCGACTTCCGTCGCAAGATCGATCCCGCATTCCGTTTTCAGCTCGTCGTAAGTGATCGTTACGGGATAAGAAAATATATTCATGTCAGATTTTCCTCCAGGACGTAAGCCAGCGGTGCAGCAGCTCTTTCACCCTTGCGGGCGGGGGCGGAACCGTACCCGAAGGCAGTTCGCCCGAGTTGTCTTTCGTGATAATCCCAAGCGCCAGACACGCGTCGGTGTTTCTGCGCTTGACGTATAATTCCTCCCGCACGATCTCCGATGCCCAGACCGCCTGCGCCCGTTTGGCTTCTATGGGGGCGTCGTGAAAGTTCGCGGGAATGCCTCTCGTAATCCGCGGGAATTGCAGGGGCTGAAAGTAATACGCCCGCTCACCCTTATACGAGAGGTTTTCCATGCGTTCCAGCGCGACGGCGAGGAAGCGTTCTTTTTCCGTTTCCGTCAGTACCGCCCAGCTCACCGCCAAGGGCGAGGCGGGCGGATAGGTTTCGGAGACGACTTTATCCGCTTCCGCGACCGTCACGTACGTATCGACGTTTACCGTCATGCCGCGACTTCGGCAAGTTTGCCGTGCAGTACCAGTTCGGGCGCGAGTACTTTGGAACCGTAACGGAAGAACATCTCCATCGCGTATTCGATCGACAGCGGAATTTTTTCAAACTCGAAACCGCTGGGAAGTACGGGCTGCGCGATAGAATCCATCGTCATCAACATGTAATCCGTGCCGTCGGGAAGATTGACGGACGAGAAGCACGCCACACCGTTGATACCCGTAAACTTTTCGTCGGAAATCATCTGCGAGAAGTTGCGGCAATCGTTGAGTTCGTCTTTCACCAGCCCGTAGAGCGAGGAATCCAGCACCAACGCCATATACCGCCTGTCGATACCGCGCACGTATTTGTTTTCCGTGCCGTTTTTACCCGTCTTTTCGAATTTCCCGACCAGCGTTTCGATCTGACGCTTAAAGGACTTGGCAGGATCGAGATCGGTCACGCCCAACGCGGTCGCCGCCGTGCCGCCCGTTTTCGCCGCCGAGAAAAAGTCCATGTCGAGGAAATCGGTGACGGACAGCTCGAAATTCATTTTTCTGCGCTCCACCATCGCCTTAAATCCTTCGTCCGTAAAGCTCCCGTCCGCGTCGAAGAAGTTGACTTCCTCCACGATTTCCTTGTTTTTGTCGAGATTGACGACGATGGGCGGCGCGATGATCTTATCGCCCTTCCCCGCCGCGCGCGCCGTGCCGTAGTCCTTCACCGTAGAGTTTGCGAACCGTTTGAATTCATACGAGCCCGCAGGCCTGTTCAAATTCGCGTTTTTGGATTTGAGACGCGCCGAAAGCGCCTCTTTCTGATAGTTTTCGAAGATACCCGCAAGCACGTTTTTCAGATACGCCTTCGTGGTTCCGTTTTCAAGATAAATGCTCAATGCATCAGTCATAGCCATAATTTTTTTCTCCTTAAGATTTATTTTTAATATACGATTTGCGGCGTTTTCGTTCCCGCGTCGCCGCCCGCGTCGGGATTGGCCTGCGGCACTCCCTTGTCCCCGCTTCCGCCGAATAAGTCGGCATAGTCGGCCTTGGCCTTTTTCAAAAGCTCCGCCCCGTTTTTAATCTCGCCCTTGTCGTCCAGCTCGAGCTTTTCCAGGTCGTGCCCCGAAATCAGCAGTTTCGCGACGCTGTCCGTCGCTTTCGCGCCCTTAAACAATTTTGTCAGCGCCTCCGTCTTTTTGGCGTTCGTTTCCCGCGTCAACGTTTCCTTTTCAAACGTTTTCAGACGTTCTAACTCCGCAGGGTCGAAATACAGTTCCCCGTCCTTTTGATACTTTGCGATTTCGGCTTTCGCTTCCTCCCGCTCCGATGTCAGTTTCGTCACCTGCCCGCGCAGTTCCTGTTCTTCCGCGTGAAACATATCCAGCAATGTGTCGATTTGTTCGTCCGTGTAACCTTTTGCCTTCAAAGCCTCTCTTGTGATCATAAAAATACCTCCTTACGCTTTGTTCTCGCGGTGCGCTCCGCTCCGAGTTTTTATGTTTTGACGCTGTTTCGCCGCGTCTCGCTTGCTATAAAAAAGGACAGCGCCATAAAAGCGTTGTCCTTCGTTATTGAGTTTTGTTTAATCAGTCGTTGTATTCGATAGACGTCCCGACGAGCGATTCCATAACGACTACGGTTTCATCGGTTACCAAAGCCGACATTTCCATATTGCCTTTCTTTCGCAAAAGCTCCATCAACGGCCTTGCGGCTTCTTTAAGCTCGTCGTAAGAAATCTCTTTCATTCCGTCTCCGTCAGATACTTTTCTGAAATCCATGATCTTTCACCTCCTTGTATTTTTTGTATAAAAAAAGCACTTTGCAGTCAATTGCAAAATGCTTTTAGTTCGACTTGTTGTATATTGTTTTCGCTTCTTCATAAACTTTCTTTAATTCGGCTATCATATGCGTCGGATCAAATCCAGGTTCCCCTTCATCACATATATAGGGAACTTTTTGATCCAAATAATAACCCAATCCCGCACACTCGCTCTCTATCTCGTCATAATATTTATAACAATAATCGGGAAAATCGCAAGAAAACTGACACGGATCTATTTTTCCATTAAACAAATCTTCCAACTGTTTGAATATATTATTCGTTAATTGTTTCATGCCATTCTCCTTTTGCTCGTTTGACATTTTTTATTACAGAAACGATTTCTTTTTCGTCCGACGTATAAACCACTGCAATGCTGCTATAGTATTTTATTTTCTTTCCGTCGTCCTGTTCAAAATTGAAAGGCTTTTTATCTATACCGACGATTTCTTCCAAGGAAAAGCCTCGTTGCAAAAATCGCGCTATCCCGTGGTCGGTGAATTCAATTCCCTTTTCCCTGAAATCATAATAAGCGTTTATAGCTTTTTCTTTGAAAGTATCCGTCCAAGGTTTATCGTCTATCTTTGCAATTGTCGTCCGCTCGCGCTTTAATCGCTCCCAAGCTTCCGTGTTTTTATTATACTTGATTTTTTGCAAATCTTCAACTGTTTTGGGCGAATTTCTGAAGTTTTTCACTTCCTTCCACCGATTAAGGGTGTTTTCGTCTTTCTTTCTGTTCCGCCACGCCTTATACGCAGGGGAAAGCTCGTTTGCACGCCGTGCCCGACGGAAACTTGCCAGGCTTTTATACGGAATATCGCCCCGCCCCTTATAATGCGCTTGCATTTTCCGATACTCCAAAAGTTCGGCGTTCAATTGTCTGTTTCCCGCTTGCCAGGCCGCATACGCTTCTATATCCCGTTGATACCGCACGTCTTTCAGGCTTCCGTCCGCGTTATATCGGATTCGGCTGTCCTTAATCGCCTTTTCCACGTCCTCGGGCGCCTCTATTTCGGGAAACCACGGGATAAACTCGTGCCTGCAATTCGGGTGCGGCAGTGCATAACCGCTTTTGAGCACCGTCTTAAACAATGCGGGGAAACGGTTATCCTTGCCCGAGATACAATAAACCTTTCCCTGATACGCGCCGCAAAATTGACAGCACTGCGGCATCGTCGTCATCTTTACGTAATCGGTGCCCGCTTGCAACGCACGACCGATCGCGCCGATATTGACGCTCTCTATCCTCGCGCTCCGAGCCGCCATCGCCGCATATGCCGAAAGCGGTTGTTTTGCTCCGTTGGCGTACTTTACCGTCAGAAGCCCGTTTTCCTCCAAATCCTTTTTAACGGCTTCCTGCACGTTGTAAACGCTGTCTTTCCCTTCCTTGCGTAAACCCTCTATCGTCTTGTTCACGCGCGTCAGAAACCCCTTTCCCGCGCTTTTTACCGCGCTTTGAAGTTCGATATACGTGTTCCGCGAAAACGCGTTGCCCGTATATCGATATCCTTGCTTTTTCAATATTATCGCCGCTTCGCTCATGCTCAACGCGGGAGACTTCGGGACGCCCTTTCTGCCCTCCTCAAACGCGCGCGGAAGCTCGGTTTTCGTGTATTCCCTGTTCACGTCCGACAAATACGACATCGACGCCTGAAGCGCGTTTTTCAGCTGTGTATTCAGTTCCCCGCTCGTCGATGCGCCGCAGTCTTTTGTCAAAAGCTCGGTGATGTTCCGTTCCACTTGCTTGTAATATTCCGTAAATTCCCTCACGGACTTGAACTCGGGCGGTTTTATGTATTTCATTCATCGTCACTCTCCCCGTCCTCGTCCGCGCCGTAACCCGATTGAGGAATAGGCGGCGCTTCCGCTTCCTTTTGCGCGATTTCCGCTTCCGCTTCTTCTTCGCTTAAGCCGTAGTCCAACATCAACACCCGCTTTCTGCTCCAGCCCGTCGCCAAGTGTTTGGCCGCGATGTCCGCCCGCACGCTCTCCGTCGTCGGTATCCCGCTATGCCACGCTATTTCCAGATCGCGCTCCTCGATCTTCCCGTAACCGATCTGCGATACGAGGGAAATGATTTTCTTCAGCCTCGGCTCTATCCTCGACGTTTTCTTCGCCGCCCGCATGAGCGCCGGCGCCAGCTTGATCATCAATGCGTCGTAGCCCTGGCTTTCCCCGAACGTTTTTGTATCCAGAATACTGCCCATGCCCGATAAATTCGCCGTGTCCTCTTTCAGCGCCGCGATCGTATTGTCCACCGCCGTCATCGACGCGTCCCATACGAGATACCCTGGCGCTTTCGGATCGTCGGGCGGCACTTCGAGATAGTTTCCTATCCGTTCGTCCTCGGTGAGCGGCGGGCCGTACATCAACGGCGCGCTGTGTTTATCCAGCACCACGTCTTTCAGTGTCATGCGCGTATTGTATGCGATCGCCGCGTCCGTGATTTTATCGAAATCCGATTTCCCGTAAATGCTCTTGCTCGTCGTGTCGTTCGGGATTTGTACGATTGCGAAATCATCGAGACCCGTTTCGAAATCGCCTACCGTAAATCCGTCGCACGTCGTTTTCAGCTCCGCACCTATTTTATACGCGTTCGCGCGGATCACCTGCTTTGTTTGCGGCACCGTATAGGTGTCGTCTCTGCGGCTGTCGGAAATATCGAAAGCGCGGTTTTTATAGTTCCCCTTTTCGTGGATTTGCACGTGCAACTCGAATTTATCCCGCGCAATCGGGTTATTTACCACCCACGCCAGCACGTGATATTTTATCGTTTTCACGTCCTCGAAACTCACCACGGGGAACCAGATCGACGGATCTACGTTGATAAACGTGCCGTTTCCCGCCTCGTCTTCCTTTATCTTTACGATCCATTCCCCGAAGGCGCATAAATCCCCTACGCCTTCCTCGCCCTTTTCGTAAAGTCGGGTATTTTCGAGCAGCTCGTTCAAAACGTCCTGCCTGTCCGTTTTTATCGTCGGGCGAGCTCCGAAGGTCAGCTCCCGCGTCTTATCCGCCAGTTCCGCCCAATAATTCGCGTTATACAGATAGCAGTCCTTCGGCTCCGTCAACGAAAAATTCGACAATAAAAACAGCACTCTCCGTTTATGTTCGGGCAGCGCCGTCCAGGGCTCGTCGTTGAGCAACAGATCGTTTACGCGGTAGGCGTCTAAACGTTCCAACTCCTCCCGCGGCGGGAATACCTCTCCCGTTTTCAAAAAATTCAAATCATATAGCATTTTAATACCTCACTTGTCTTAACGTAATACGCGATTTCTCGAACTCTTTCTCATAACACCGCGTGAGACAATCCGGCCCGTCGTCGTGTTCGTTCTTCGCCGTCCTTGAAAACAGCGTCACGTCGTTATAAAACGCAGACCAGCGCGTCGCCCAATCACAGGGCATAATTACCGTGTTATTCACGCCCGTCGCGTTCGTCAATATCCTTGCTTCCTTGTTCTGCTTCTGCGCTTCCCAGCTAAACCGCGCCAGCGTTCCGCCAAGCTCTTTATACTTCCGCTCCACGTTCCGCGCAAAGCCTTTGCCGCCGTTATTGCTCTCCGTGTCGTCGTATTGTACGTTGAATTGTAAGCTCCGTTTCGCCGCCTCGATTTCCGTTACTTCCATTTTCTCCTGCGTATAATACACATCCAAGATATACAGCAGATTTTTGCCCCTGCCGTAAATGATTTTGCATAAGTAATCCCCGCCCTCGTCCGCCGTGTCCGTCTGCGAACATATCTTCTCGAACCGTTCGGGCAGTTCGTACAGCTTATACGTCTTAAACACGCCATACACGCCGTCTATGAGGTCAACAGCGACGTTCTTGTAATTCGCCGAGAAGATATTCGGCGCGAGCGTCTTTTCGAGATTATCATACACCCGCCGCGGTAAAATCCGCTCGTCCAGCATAGCTCCGCTGGGCTGTAAGGCGTTTAAGGTAATCTGCTCGACCTTCTCGCCGATGGCACGGAAGTGTTCGGCCGCCCTATGTGCAAGATCTTGCGTCGCCCACTGCGTCATGATAATGAGTAGCTTGCGTCGCCCCTGCAAACGCGAATACATTGTGTTCGTAAACCAATCCCAATGCTTGGCCAAAATTGTCGTCGTGTTTGCTTCCTGCGCCGATTTGATGATATCGTCGATGACCAACATATCTGCGCCGAAACCCGTCGCCGTGCCTGTAGGAGACGTCGCTAAATATGATTTGACCTCCGAGCCTTCCAATGACCAGATATTCTTCGCCGCGTCCCCGCGCTTGATCTTCGTTTCGGGGAAAATGTCCGAATATACAATGTCATAGGGATTGACTTTGTTCGCGGAGATCGTGTCGCGGACAGCAGACGAAAACACCGTCGAGAGCGTTTCGTTATAACTGCCCGTCATGATTTTGAACGTCGGGTCTTGGCCCATGACCCACTCGACGTATTTACTCGCCGTTCTCGATTTGCCGTGCCTGGGCGGAGCGTTCACGATCAATACGCCCACATCGTTATGGATAAATTCTTGCAATCGAGAGCAAACGCGGTATAAATACCCGCGGTCGGGAAGATAGAAATCGGGCGCGAGCACGTTGCAATAATCCCAAAACGAACGGCGGGCACGCTCTACGTCCACCAAAAAACGCAGGGCTTTCCGCTCTGCGTCACTCATGCTCTTCGGCATATTCCGTCGTTTCCGTGCACTCGGGAACCGTTATCCCCGCTATCGCGCGCAGCTCCTCGGTCGTCAACTTCGAGATATTCTGCGGCACTCGCAGTTTCGATTCCACCGTGCCCTCTATCTTCACGTTGTCCTGCGGCTTCTGGCCCGTCGTATCTCGGATAAACGTCGCCGCTTTCACGTTTCCCGCACACGCCGCACGGATCATTGAATAACAGACCATGGCGTTATACGTCATTTGCTCGTCATCTATCCCCATTTCCGACATCTTCTTTTTCAACTCTGCGTCCGTTACGTCCAGCCCCAGAAGATACTCGAACATGTCCTTCATCTGCTTCTTTTTCCGACGCGCTTTTCCCGACTGTTTTCCGCCCTTCGACCCGTTTTCTCGGGCTTCGCTCGGGCTTCGATTGATTTTTGTTAGATTTTCAGCGTTCAAAATAGCCCTCCTACTGTTCAAAATACGGGATTTATTTTACCTAAAGCGACACTGAAGCCTGTTTTTTTTGTGGCATATTGGAGCGAGTAGGTCGGGGTTAAACCGCCGTTTGCATTTTGGAAAAATGCCGTTCTTTCGTTAAACTATACTCGCATAACAGACGCGGGTTATTCCTCGCGCCTGGCTTTCAGACTTATCGTTTCGCCTTTATACATGCCCGCGTTCATTTGATCGATCATATCAAACGGCAGTTCCTTTACCGTCAGCCGCTCACGATAGCTTTTATCTATAAAATAAATATATCGTAATTGATACCCAGACAAATACTTCGCCCCGAGCTTGATATACTCCGAAACCGGGCGGTATTTATGCTCTACGTGGAGTAACCTGCATTCCTCTTTCATCTGCGGGCTGTTCCATTCCGCCGTTATGGTAATCTGCGCTATCCTGTGTCCGCTCGGAAAAAGCACAATGCTCCTGTTCGGCTTTATTCCCGTTAAGATAAACCCGCTCGCACGGTAAATCGTTCCGTCCCCGCATTGGCAACCGTCTGCAAAGGAAATAATCCACTTGATGTGAGGGGCTTGCTTTCTAATCAGACGGATACTCTGCGCGATACATCGGCTCTCGCTGTTTCGGGGCAGATAATCGTCAAACGCCATGCGGTTGAGTTCTAAAAACTCATTCCAGCCCGTGCCCTCTACCAAGCCGATTATTTTTGATTTGTCCGTACTGCTCCCGTAGCTCATGACCCCGTGCAGATTTCCGTCTAAAAACGCGCCGAAATGCACTTTACTGTTATTGACTACCTTACCGCTGTAATGGTGTTTTTTTACAAACGGATTGGCTATGCTCGCCGGAATTACCCGAAGCTCTATTTCCTTTGCTCTGCCCATTGCCGCACCACTTCGTAAATTGCGTTCCCGTTCCTGTTGGTGTTCCCGAACGTCTCCTGCGCTTCCTCGTTTTTCAGAACGGTTTCCATCGCGCTGCGAATCAGTTCCGCCTGTTCGTGATGGAGTGTGAACGTCATCGTTTCCATTACCGATTTATCCCCGCTGGCAATCGCAAATTCCGTCCCGAAATCGTCGGGCTTGATTATCCCCCAATCTACGTCGAAGCCCTTGAAATCTACCCCCCCGATATCCAACGACAGCATATCCAGATCCCACTCGCTCTCGTTTAATTTGTTATCCAAAGCGCGGAGCTTCTTTACTTCGTCGGCGGTCAGATCGGCGGCGATCTTGCAAGGCACGGTTTTCAATTTCAGCTTTTTTGCCGCCAAATACCGACAGTGGCCGATAATGATTACTTTGTCCTTATCTAACACCAGAGGCTGCTGCCAGCCGAATTGATAAATGCTTTCCGCCACGTTCCCAATTTGTTTTTCGTCGTGTTTCTTCGCGTTGTGTTCATAGGGTTTGATTTCCGATAGTGCCACATTCTCGATCTGTAAATCTTTCAGTTCCATATTATCCCTTCTTTTGTATTCTCTCACCACGGAAAAGCCGCCGACTTAACGCCGACGGCTACACAGGGAGAAACTATTTTCAAAACTAATATCCGCATGACCGTTCGGTTATTCGTTTTGATAATAGCATTATATCATATCAAAAAGCAAAAAAAGGGACAACTTTTGTCCCCTTTTCATTTTTTTACTTGAAAAAGCCTAATTCTTGACCGATTGTTTCCGCTTTCTCGAAGATACATTTTTTCCAGCGTTTCCCCGTACGATCATCGATCCCGATTTCATAACAGGCTCTTACGTTCGTACAACGGTACTTGTTCATATAGATGATCTTTATGTATAAATCCCGAAGCTGTCCTTCGTGCTTAAAATATTTATAGGTTTCCTCAACTAAATCGACTTGTTTTTGTATGTCCTCGACTTTGTCGATACAGGATAAAATCAGCTGCTCGGGAATGTTTTTGTAACAGTCGCCTTTTACTCGCGCTTTTTGATAATTGACCGCATGCGGGTACGGGTAATTGGTGAGGTATTCTTTATTTTCCCAGTAATTCTGAAATGCTTTTTGTATCGTCAAATAGTGTCCCTGCTTCATCCGACATACCTCACTTCGATTTCAACTTTCTTTTCTCGTCCTTGAACCTTTCGCACTCGGCCTTTTTACACTCTTTCAACGGACAGGTCAAACAAATCTCCGCCTCCGCCGTCGGGGTATAAAGCGTATGTACCGTCCCTCTTCGTAAATTATCCGTTACCGTATCTATTCTCGCTCTCACAATGTCTCCTTTTAAGGCCTATTGTTCGGTAAAGCGATATACCAGACGATGTCCCAATAATAGGGATCGGTGTGCGTATTCTCCGTTTGTTCGATAACATAGCAAACGTTTTCCGCGATTGAAAAATAGTCCATCTTGTACTCGTCGGGGGCAATCTTGAAAATCAAAGCCAGTTCTTGTTGACCTTGATAATCATTGTTTAACGTCGTTTGAATTGAAAAATAGCCCTCCGCCGAATACAAAAGCTGCCCTGTGTAAAGATTGACAAACGTCATTTTGCGATAAACTTTGAACTCGTCAGCTTGTTTTTGAATGTTATTCGTCGTTGTTTTCGCTTGACTGCAGCCTGCAAAGGCAAACGTAAGCCCGAAAACGCAAATTAGCAATAATTTGAAAATTTTCTTTTTCATATCTCGTTCTCCTCATCTCTTTCGCTTTCTACTTCAAATCCGATCGCAGAAGATTTCTCTCCCTCGTATTCGCTGGTTAAATCTACTATTTCAGGCATTTTTGCACCCGAACGATATTCTACTATGTAGATAGGCTCGTCTTTCAAATCCTCGGTGATTTTTTCTACGTCAACGCTTCCGTCCTCTACGAACAGCAATTTTTTATATTTCATCTCAGAGCATTCCTTCTTTCTTAAATTTTTTTATCAATGTTCTTCTTTCGTGTATTTTTAATACAATCCAAAGAATTGGTATACTTTCCCTTTACGGAAAAAATCGCCGATGCAACGTTCAAGAAATATGGAAAGTCTCACAAATTGCATGATTTGAGACATACTTTCGGGACAATACAAATTTGCGTGAACAAATTAGACGTCAAAACGGTATCGCTTTATATGGGACATTCCAACGTACAGACAACGCTAAAAACCTATACTCACCCCGAGCAACTCAACCGTGAAATATTTTTAGACGGAAGCTTAACAGAAGATGAAAAAAACAAACATTTAAGGCAAGAGTACGCTGAAATCCTGGGATTGATTGAAACCATCTTGAGTTAACATACCCAAACCGTACCCAAAAAACAGGGTGATTTTAGCCTTTTTATCCTTTCCTAAAAAGCAAAAAGGAACAAAAAAATAACAATTTTCGGAAAATCGCGTAAAAACACTTGCCTTTTTCCGAAAATTGTTGTAAAATACTAACAGTTTCAATGCAGAGATGTCTGAGTGGTTTAAGGAGCACGATTGGAAATCGTGTGTAGGCTTATACCCTACCGGAGGTTCAAATCCTCTTCTCTGCGCCAGCTTTCAGGCGGGTTTTTACCCGTCTTTTTTCATGTCCGAAAATCGGGAAAGAGTTTGTATTTTGCCGCTTCCGTCCTCTTAAACTCGTCCATTACGTGCGTATATACGTTGAGCGTCATATCAGCGGTCGCGTGTCCTACAAGCTGTTGACATACCGTTACATTTACCCCGCTTTCCGCGCACCTCGTAATAAACGTATGCCGAAGCTCGTGCAAATGGTGGTTCGGGCAAAGTCGCTTAAATTCTCGGCTCACTTGTTGCGCCGTAAACGGAAACACCATGCTTTCGGGGGCTTGGTGATATCTTCCGCGCTTTCGGGCTTCTTTCTCCCGTTCGTTCTGCTTGCGTTGCTCTTCCAGCACCGCCGCGACGTCCTCCGTCAACAGTATATCTCTTTCGCTTCCTGCCGTTTTCGTTCCGTGGATATGTATCACGCCCTCCGCACTGTCCACGTCCTGCCACTCTATCGAAAGGGCTTCGCTCCGTCTTACGCCCGTTAAAAGGTAAAACAGCATTACCCAGCGGTAACGGCTCTTTTCGAGCTTTTGCATAAAGTCTTTTTGCTCCGCTATCGATAGCGACTTGCTTTTCTTCTTGCGATAAGGTAAAAGCTCTTTTCTTTATCTCAACGCCCTTTCTCGGACGTTTTGACCACTTTTATTTCGCAAGAATTTTTAGTCCAACTTAATGGACTACTTTATTATAGTCTATTACACTGGACTTGTCAAGAGTTTAGTCCATTTTTTTAGTATAATTTTTTTGAGGTATAATAAATGGATATTTTCGCTGTAAGACTAAACCAGCTATTAAAAGAAAATAAAATTACGAAATATCGACTTGCAAAAGAATTAAGTTGTAGCAAACAAAGTGTTTGTAATTGGTGCGATGGAATAAGTGAGCCTAAAATAAGCTATATTAGAGAACTTGCGACATATTTTGACGTAACCTCGGATTATCTTCTCGGATTGGAAGATGAAGGCGGAAAAAAGATTTCCATTAAGGACAGTTTCAACAACTTCCACAACTCGGGGACTTTTAAGCTGTAATAATTCCGATGTCGGAACTGCGAACCGTCGCGGGGTTTGGTTGAGGGCGCGCCGTCGGGTTTGTCGCTCGGCACAGCCTAGCGCGACAAAGCCCGCCCGAGGACAGGCGCGCTTTTATTCTCAACCGTTCTATTTTGGCCGAGGGAAGCCCTCGGCTTTTCTTTTGGCTGTTTAACGGTGGTGCAGGTGGCTGCACGTTCCCGCCCTCGTCGGCTCTCCGCTCTCTTGCTCGCTTCGGCTCTCCTCTTGGCTGTTTATGGGGATTTATCCCCATACCCCTTTTTTCGCTTCGCTCTGTCTGTTTTCCTGCGCTTTCGCTTGTGTTTTGCAACGTCGTTCGTGACGCCTTTAAGCGTTACTTTCCACGTCGTAAAAATTTCCAGAAAAAATATTTTCCCGCCTATTGACATATAATAAAAAGCGTGGTATAATAATACCACACTTAAAGGAGGGTTATTTTATGGCACAGATTATTCCTATCAGAGATTTGAAGAACACTTCCGAAATTTCCGAAAAATGCAGAGCCGCCAATGAGCCTATTTTCGTTACGAAAAACGGATACGGCGATATGGTTCTTATGAGCATGGAAGTTTATACCCGTTCGATGGCGCAATTGGATTTGTATAGAAATCTCAAAGAGGCCGAGAACGAACTCGACAGCGGCGCACCTACCGTTTCCGCAAGGGATTTTTTAACGGGGTTAAAAACAAAACATGAAAAATTATTACGTTGACTTAACCCCAAAAGCTCAAAGAGACATTTCCTCTATACTTGACTATATCGCAATCGAGTTATGCGCGCCTACCGCTTCCCTAAATCTAAACGCCAAAATTTTAGAGCAAATCGATAAATTAGAGGCGTTCCCTTTATGCGGAGAAATCTATATTCCTGAAATCCCGCTAAAACATGAGTATCGGCGGCTTGTCGTGGATAATTATCTGATTTTCTACACCGTAAACGAAGCGGCGGAAACCGTAACGATTATGCACGTAGTTTACGGCGCTTCTAATTATCTTTCTATTCTGTAAACAAAGGGCATACCCTGCGCGGGTATGCCCTTTATTTGCGCCGTAGCGCGTTTTTCTTTGTTTGTCAGGTCTTTCCTTATGTTCTCGCCCGCGTGCGTGTGAGAACATAAAAAAAGCCCCTTTCGGGAGTTTCTCAAAGGTTGGAAATCGTGTGTAGGTCTGAAGCCTACCGGAGGTTCAAATCCTCTTCTCTGCGCCATATAAATAAAGGGTTACAGCGTTTTTGCCGTAACCTTTTTTTGTGCTCTTTTTTGCCGTTTTTACCTACACACGATTTTCAGCCGTACAGAAAATATAAGCAGTATGATCCCCCTGATTATCAAAAAGCATCTTTGGAAATTTTACTCCAACGGCGAGCGATAAATCGTAATTTCCAAGACTGAGGAATAAATTTTGTTCCCGCGGCCATAGCTTTGTTCCAGAAGCCGGGTATGATTTTTCCGCGGTTCCTGCTCACGGCCTTCAAGCTTTTTTCGGCGACGAAATCGGGCGATTTCGCAGCGAGCCTTCCCCAAATCCCCTGCCCTTTGATTTGTTCTCTGATATCCGCGCGGGTAGGCATTGCGCCGGGAAGTACGGCCGTCACCCGCACACCTTTGCCCTTCATCTCTTCGCGTAACGCCAGAGAAAAGGCCGTAAGCGCGGCTTTCGTCGCGCTGTATATTGCAAAATAGGGCATGGGATAAATCCCGGAAACGCTGGAAATATTGAGGATTTCCAATTCCTCTGTGCGCCGTTCCAAAGCAAAGCGACACAACGCAACGGCGGCCTCGAAATTGACGCGGCATTGAAAGCAAAGCTTTTCCTGCGTGTATTCGGCAAAAGCTTTTTGAATATCCGCCCCGGCAACGTTGATGAGACGGCCTATTTTCAAATGCTCCGCCGCGATCTGACGAATCGTCTCTTCCCTGCTGCCCTCATCGGAAAGATCCACCGCAAATATTCTCACATCCGTGCCTGTGTTTTCCGCCAGAATTTTTTCTTTAAGCAGACGAAGCTTCTCTTCGTGACGGCCTGTCAAAATAAGATTTTCGCCGTTTTTTACCGCCAGACGAACAAACGCTCCGCCTAAGCCGCCTGTGGCCCCCGTGATCATCGTATAAACTTCGTTCACCTCTTCCTCCCGCTGTTTTTCTTTAGCATATCACACCTTGCAAAAAATAGCAAGCGTCGAACTTTGCTTAAAAAAATTTTTCCCCGTCCAAACGCTTTCAGGCGTCGGACGGGGAGTATTTTACCTCGATGTCAATCATCTCATCAGCTGCCTGATGTACGCTTTTTCTTTTAACGACACTTTTCCGTCCACCGCGCACATCAGCAGACAAGCAAAAATAATATCGCCTTTCAGATCTTCCGAAAGGGTACCGAGAAAATCCACGAGGTAATCGACCTCTTTTTTTACAGCCCTTCCTTCTTTTCGCCATTCCTTTGCCAATTTTTTCGCATCCTCAAAATCGAAATCTTCTCCGAAAAACGCCTTGAGCAAGGGCGCCATAAGAAGATATTCCGATTCGTCCAGCTTGCCGTCCGCATATACCGAAGCGATGACAAAAGCCGCCAGCACTTCCGCGCACGTCCTTCCGTCCTCCGAAAACGCCCGTATCGCGGGCATAATTTTCAGCGAGGTCCGCCCCAATACCGCCGCGTATTCCAAAGGGCTGAGCTCCTCCACCGATCTGCAAAGTTCGTTAAAATCTTTCATTGTCTTTCTCCTTTCCGTTTTTCCGCCGCTTGTTCCGCTTCGGATAGCTACTTATAAACGCCTCGGAAAGCGATAAAACTATTTTGTTTCGTTTTCAACAAAAATCCCAGTCTTTGTCACTTATTACACAAATCCATGCTTAAATGAGGCACGCAGCGTTTTTTTATTTCCAAAGCTTCACGGGATCGAAGCCGAATATCTGCACCACTTCCACGTAGGGAGAATTGGCGATCTCCGGCGGCGTAACCACCAGCCCGCCGTTGGAATCGAGATCTACGCCGAAATGCCGATAGGCGTACCAAACGAGATGCGCGCACTGTGTGCGCGTAAACTTTTCTTCGTTGTACTTTTTGGAAAGTATCCCGATAGAAAAATTATAATCCGCGCCGATCATGTTATCCTTTGCGTAAGCGGCCACCTGTTCGCGGAATTCTTTATCAAATTTCGGCCTGAGAATCATAAAGTCGGCAAGATTTGTAAAGGAATGCACGCTCGTAATTTCGCTTTTCGATCCCGGGCCAAACGCTTCCGCCATTCTTTCGTTTTTTCCGTCGATAATCAGAGCGGCATGCCCCAGCCGAAAACCCGAAACGTGCGTGGTCGCCGAGACGATGATATCCCCGTCCTCCAAATGCCCGAGCGGAGCGTGCGCCTCGATCGTTTCGGAGTAAGTATAAGGATTAAACCGATCGCAGGAAACCGTATGCTTCTTAAAATAGAAATCCTGAATCTTCAGCATTTTCGCTTTGCCGCTCGCAGGGTTCTCCTGCAATAATCCGTCAACCCCTATTTTAGTAAGCCCCATCTGCGCGTATAAAAGTGCGTAATCCGCCTCGTCGAGAGTTTCCTTCTCAAGCACGGCGGAAATGTCCTCTTTCTCGTAATCGGGATACCAATGCTTCCAGGTATGGTCGGTGTAAATCACCCCGATCTGCAAACCGATCAGTACGCTCGAAACAAAAAAAATAATACAGGCCAACGTAATGGCAATCCGTTTTTTTCTGTTCTTTTTCTTTCTTTGTTTATCTTTCATCTCTCTCAGCCCTTAAAAGCCGTCTAATTTCTTTCAGCCATAGTATGAACATACTATGGAAAACAGCCGCGGCTGTTTGAAATATTTCGCATATCATTGTAGCACATTTGCACGGCATTTGTCAAACGTCGGAAAAATTTTTGTTTTTCATAAAAAAACGCCGCCGAAATCCGACGACGCTTTTTCAAAATTCCATCCGTTTTATTTTTCCCCGTAGATCGCCTTGACGACGACGGAAACGATGCCGCAGAGGATTCCTCCGATCGCAAACACCACCCAGCCGGGATGCCAAAGGTTCCGTAAAAACCCGAGCGCCAGATATACGGCCGTAGCCGACAGCATGATGACGCTGGAGATCGAACCGATCAATCTTTCCGATTTTTTCTCGCGCTCTTCGGGAACGGGAACATTTTCTCCTCCGTCCGACTCCTCGAGATATCCTTCCTTACGACATTCCTTGTTATAATTTTTCACGTCGTATTTGGCCGACTGCATGCCTGCATAGACATAAAGCCCGGACGCTATCGTCACAGCCGTCAGAAGTATGCCGGCGGCAAAGCCTTCCCAGCCTTCCAAAGTAAAGCCTTCGGGCGCGTATCCCTCTTCGTAGGTCATAGCCACCACCGCGATGACGCCGATAAGAATCAATGCCGTCGCGCCCGCGATAAACCAAGGCAATTTACGGCGGAATGCGCTCACTTTATCCGCAGAATATTTTTCCACACGGGGATTTTCCCGCATGAAATTGCCGTGCGCTACGCCGCCCGCCACAAAAATAAACACCGCCAAGGTGATACAGACGAAGAATGTCACCAGCCCGACCACTTCCCTGATCCCCGCCGCAGATAAAAACAACATTGCCGTTACGCCCGCGAGAATAAGCGTTACGCCCGAAGTTATCTGCGCCGTATAAACGTTCATGTGTTTATTATACGCTTCGAGATTGGCCTCGTGACGCTGTGCGTTTTCCGCCTCCGCATTTCCGCGGACGAGCACTTCCATATTGCAGCCGAAAAGATCGCACAAAATCAGCAGTTTATCCATGTCGGGAAAAGCACTGTCCGTCTCCCATCTCGATACAGTCTGCCGCGTCACCTCCAGCTTTTCCGCAAGCGCCTCCTGCGTGATCCCGAATTTTTTACGATAAAAAAGAACGTTGCTGCCGAAACTCATTTTTTCATACTCCTTGCCTCGTTTAAGATATGTCCATTATACCTTAACGGGGACGCAATTTCAAGCGCATTACGGTTGCGTTTGACGAAAACCGCGTATCATTTGAGGTTACAAACGCAATTTCGGCCGTTTTTATCCGCTTAAAGCTATAATGCCGCCATCGCCAGCAATTCGAGTATCCATCGCGGCGCGGAAGGAAACGTCTCTTTGGCTGCATTGATCAGCCCCTGAAGGTCGGAGACGAGCACGGCATAATTCCCGCCCGGCACCCCGCCCGAAACGACCAGCGGAGCCCGCGCATACCCCGTACCCGACGTCGCAGCAATCCTCGAAGCGATTGCCGCCCCGCCCAGCGAATAGGTGCCTATCGCCGCGCCTCCGATCGCCACGAAGCCGACTGCGACTCCGCCTACCGCAAAAATTCCGGCGGCAGCTCCGCCCACCGCAAGGCCGCCTATACCCACGCCCGCGAGAACGAGAAGCCCCAACGCGAGGGCGCCAAACGACAACAGGCCCAGGGACAGACAGCCGACAGAGACTATACCGCAGGCAAGGTTGCCGATTGCGAAAATTCCCTTTGCCCTATAAAATCCCATGCCGACATTGATATGCACCAGCGGAAGCCCCCACAGCGTTCGCTTGCTTTTATATTCGAAGTGAAAAAGGCGATCGACGGGGGCAGGGTTTTGAACAATGCTTTCCGCCTTTTCGTTTTCGGCCTTTTCCTCGGGCGTTTCGTTCCCGATCAATTCGCCCGCCGATACGCCGAAAATACGGCAAAGCGCGAGAATATTTTCCATAGACGGGGAGGCAAGCCCCGCCTCCCATTTGAATATCGTCTGACGGGAAACGCCCGCCTTTTCCGCCAGTTGTTCCTGCGACAGACCCGCATCTTTCCTTAACCCTGCCAGCCTCTGATAAAAGTGCATGTCACCTTCTCCTTTCAGGACGCTTGCCGCGTCCGCTTTTTGAGAAAAAGTATAGCGCTTTTTGTCGATTTTGTCAGCAAACGCCGCTTTACTTTTATGTAAACTTTTGTTTACAAGAAAGGTTTACATATATTTTCTCACCCCGAAGATCGTCGAACCGACACGGATCATGTTGCTTCCGTGCTCTATACAAAGCTTATAGTCGCCGCTCATTCCCATCGACAGACAGGCGATTTCGGGATCGTCCGCCTTCGCGCGTTCGTAAAGCGAACGCATTTCGTCCGCCAGCGCGCCGAGCAATTTTTCGTCGTCCGAATCGGGCAGCATGGCCATAAACCCGCGAACTTTCAGCCCCGCAGTTTCCTTAAGCTTCCGATATGCCTCAAAGGCATTTTCGGGCGCATATCCGCCCTTCGTCTCTTCCCTGCCTATGTTTACCTGCACAAGAATTTGAGAAACGACGTTCCGTTTCAAAGAGAGCCGAGCGATTTCTTCCGCAAGCTCGTCACGATCGCAGGAATGAAACAAGGTTATCTTTCCCACCAGATATTTTACTTTATTCGTCTGCAAATGCCCGATAAAATGCTGCGGACAACCGTGCACCGCCTCAAATTTTTCCCTAAACTCCTGTACCTTATTCTCCGCCACCGCATCCACCCCCGCGCGGATCGCCGCGTTTATCGCTTCCGCGCTCTGTGTCTTGGTTGCGGCCACCAGCGTCACCGCTTCCCCGTAGGCATTCCCCGCCGATATCTCGTCCTTGAGCCTTTTTACATTGTTTTCTATTTCCGAAAATTCCATTGGCATTCACCTCATTCCTTTTCAGTATATACTTTTCCCGCCCGTTTGTCAACGATTGTCAAAGATTTAAGAAAAACTGCGTAAAATCTTATCTTCCGCTCCTTTTTGCTTGCTTTTCTCCTTTTCAAATGCTATAATAATTAATGCAATAAATAAAATCGATAAGGATAATCACTTTTTTCTATGAATACAGAAGAGCTTAAAACATTTATTTTTTTGTCGAAAGTGAAAAATTTCACGCTTGCGGCGGAACAGATGTTTATCGCGCAGTCCACCGTCACCAACCGTATCAGCGAATTGGAAAAGGAAGTGGGAAAACGGCTTTTTTCGCGCGGTTCGAAAACCGTTACCTTGACGGAGGAAGGCAAAATTTTCCTTAAATACGCGGAACGCATCATCGAGCTTCAGGAAACCTCCGTGGAGGAAATGAATGCCGTGTCCGCCTACTCGCGCAAGTTTGCAGTGGGGGCTATCAACGCCACCTATGAAAGCTACGTTCGGCCTCTAATCGACAACTGTCTGAAAAACAACAACATTACCTCCGTAAAAGTGGTTTTGGGGCACTCTATCGACCTCATTCAGCTACTTCAGGACAACGTACTGGATCTTGTATTTTCATCTATTCCCTTGAAACGCACGGGCTATGTGTGCGAAGTATTCGATTCGGACAGGCTGGTTTTGGTGGCGGGTAAAGGCGCCAACGCTTATCCCGACGGAATTACGGAGGACCAACTGACGCATATCCCCTATCTCATGTGCAATTTCGCGCTGAGCGAAGTGGGTGCGTTTATCCGTTCACTCTTTCCCAAAAATTACGTGTTCCGTCTCGAGGTTGATAATTCTTCTAAATTATTCCATTATCTCGAACAAGGATTTGGATACAGCTTCCTGCCGTATAAGATGATTAAGAGCGAGCTCGATGCGGGGCGTTTCGAAGAAGTGCCGCTCAAAGACTTTTCCGCACCCCAAGTAATGACTTATCTCCTCTACCGCCAGGGATACAACGTAAGAAAGTTTTTGGAAAACAGGATGGACGAGGAGGACGACTGATCGGGAAACGGGCGACTTTCTCCATTTTTCACGGACTTTTTGGGCAAAACGCCGCGCAAAAAAATTTTTATGAATTTTTTCGGAAACTTATGAAAAAACAGTTGACAAATCGATTTATTTTTAGTATTATTAATTAGCTCTTTTGAATGCGCCCGTTCCTTTTTGAAACGACGCTTTAAGAGGCCATTTTGACATCGCGGGGTGGAGCAGCTAGGTAGCTCGTCGGGCTCATAACCCGAAGGTCGCAGGTTCGAATCCTGCCCCCGCA
>ERZ1108162.113-NODE-113-length-23217-cov-514.027286_pt1 | contig 23217 bp, 19 predicted proteins | sample MGYA00403698_ERZ1108162 | MGnify/ENA primary metagenome ERZ1108162 (study PRJEB35170, sample SAMEA104062405) | human gut metagenome | biome: human gut; feature: human-associated habitat; material: faeces | place: Denmark | collected 2012-04-30 ... | reverse complement strand
ATGCGCTTGAAGCGCCTAATCAAGCCACCGGCTCAGCCGGTGGTACTTGACTTATTTTGATTTTGTTACGGATGACGGGGAAGAATGAAATACGGAACGATAACTTTTATAGAAAGTGGGATAGTCGTTGAATTTCATGAGTTGTGCGACCTGAACGGGCTGAAAGCCTCGGAGCAGGTATTCTCTGGCGCGATACATTTTTTTGATGCGGACGTAGTGCATGATGCTGATATTCATGGTTTTTGTAAAGATGTGCTGTAGATAGCTTTGCGACACAAAAAGCTTTGCGGCAATATCTTTTGTGTTGAGCGGCGTGTCGAGGTTTTCTCCGATAAACGCGATGGCACCTGTAACGATTTTAGGCATCTCCATAGGGGAAAAGTCAGAGTTTTGCGGATCGTAGTAGAGAATGATGAGCAATTCACTCAGAAAAGAAACGAGCAGCGTATAAAGCGGATCGGACGGATAAACTTTGGTATAGGAATCGAATCTCTGAAAAAGTTCAAAAATGGTGCTGTCTGTTTTTTTACAGAAACTGTTGAGATTCGCAATGCACTGAGGGATCATTTCATAGGGGAAATTGATGACGAAGCGGTCGTAATTTTCCTGCGGCGGAGATTTCAGTACATGGTATTTCCCGGGAGGGATGAAGAAGATCGTGTTTTCTGTAAATTCATAGGAGACGTCTTCTATCAGAAAAGTTCCGCAGCCTTTGGTTATGTATAGGATTTCGCAATCGGTATGGTGATGATTGGAGAAATCGCTTTCTTCGTTGTTTTGCGTAAAGTTATGAGCAAATTTTATTTTGCTGAAATTAATTTCGTTTAGCATAAAAGTATTATAACAAATGATAGCAGAAAAAGCAATATATATCAGCAAAACTGGAAATTGTATTAAAAAAAATATTTGATATAATAGTAAAAAATGTCCGTGTGTTCCAAATTCAGTGAAAGGCAGGGACCGGGTACAGGAGATAATGGAAATGGCAATGGAAATTGCGGCACAGTTATATACGGTCAGAGCGAAAACGCAGACCGAACAGGATATTGCACAAACGCTGCGGAAAATAAAGGAGATCGGATACGATTGGGTACAAATATCCGCTTTCGGCAAATGTCGGGCAGAATTTTTACGCGACGAGTTGGAGAAAAACGGATTGCGCGTCTGTGCGACCCATACGCCGATCGAGAGGATCACGGATGAAACGGAAAATGTGATCGCAGAACATAAATTGCTGGGGATACCGTATGTCGGGCTTGGATATTATCCGGCGAAAACGTTGGAGGATGCGAAAGGATTGCTCAAGCGCATATTGCCGGCGGCAAGGAAACTGCATGAGAGCGGCTTACAGTTTATTTATCACAATCATTTCATGGAATTTGCACGCATGGAAAACGGGCAGCGTGTTCTCGATTATTATCTGGAGCAAACAACGCCGGAAGAATTCGGCTTATTGCCGGATCTATATTGGCTGCAATTTGCGGGGCTTTCACCCGAAAAATTTTTGACTGAACACGCAGACCGCATTCGGGTCATTCATTTGAAGGATATGAAAGTGGACGGCGAGAGCGGCGACAGACGCTTTGCTGAAATTTATAACGGAAATATGGATTACGATTCCATATTAAAGACGGCTGAGCAGTCAGGAGTTCTTTACGCGGCGGTAGAGCAGGACGAGTGTTACGGGACGGATCCTTTTGAGTCGCTGCAAATCAGCCGCAGGAATATTCGTGCGCATTACGGTATCTGAACGTATACAACTGGTACAATCGCGAAAGTGTGTCATCACGATAGTCAAAAAGCCGGCGGAGAAATTTCTCCGCCGGCTTTTTGACTATGATAATATGGCAGACAGGACTGGCGGCCGAAGATTCAACGGAACCGAAATAAAAATATGTGGAAAGACAGGAAATATATTTGCTTTTTAAAAAAAGGGGAATAAAATAGAAGAGGAGAAAAATTTTCTCAGATCTTTGTAGAAGGGGTAATTATTTTGTTGGATCAGTATCGAGGGAAACCATTCTGGTGTTGGAACGGTAAATTGGACAAAGCTGAAATTATTCGTCAGGTGCATATTTTGAAAGATATGGGGTTTGGCGGTTTTTTCATGCACAGCAGGACGGGATTGGAAACAGAGTATCTAGGCAAGGAGTGGTTTGAGATCGTTACGGCAGCGGCGGAAGAAGCGAAAAAACTGGGCATGAGTGCATGGCTGTATGACGAAGACAGATGGCCATCCGGTACGGCAGGCGGGGAAGTTACAAAGACATTTGAATTTCAGTTAAAATTTATTTCGATGTACGATGCGGATGATGAGCCGGAGCGCGAAGTACATATCGCGGGGGAGCTTGGCAGGTTTGCGGTCTGTCTGAATGAAAACAAGGAATTACTGGATTATTATCCTGTTTTTTCGGATACGGAATGCAAAGAGGGGTATGTCGTTAAAAAGTTTCTGATCGAGCATATGAAAAACGATGCTTTTTACAACGGTTATACCTATCTTGACACGATGAATCGGAAAGCGACGGAAGCGTTTCTGAATGCGACGCACGAAAAATACCGTAAAAAATGCGGAGATTTATTCGGAAAAACGTTATTGGGGATATTCACGGACGAGCCGCACCGCGGTTCCATTCTCAACGGGTTCGGGATCGGAAATGCCAACAGGCTGCAAATGTTGCCCTACGCTTATGAACTTTACGGTCGATATCAGAAAATTACAGGGGAAAAGCTGTCTGAAAAGCTGCCGGAGCTTTTTTATAAGCGTGCGGACAGCGAAATCAACCGTACCATGTATTATTACATAGAGAGTATTCAACAGCTTTTCCTTGAAAATTTTGCAAAACCGTATCATGAATGGTGTCTGAAGAATAAACTTATATTTACGGGTCATATTCTGCATGAAGACAGTCTGGCGATACAGGCATTGTTCCAAGGCAGCGTACAGCGGTTTTATGAGCATATGGATTATCCGGGCGTAGATATTCTTACCGAAGGAAACCGCGCGTACTGGGTAGCGAAACAGGTGCAGTCGGTGGCGCGCCAGCTGGGCAAGAAATTTGTTCTGAGCGAACTTTACGGATGCACGGGCTGGCAATTCAATTTCCGTTCGCATCGGGACGTCGGAGTATGGCAAGCGCTTTTAGGGATCAATCTCCGCTGCCATCATCTGAGCTGGTATACGATGGAAGGCGAAGCTAAACGTGATTATCCCGCAAGTATTTTTTATCAGTCAGGATGGTATAAAGACTACAAATACATAGAAGATTATTTTGCCCGACTGGGAGAGATCCTGGATAAGGGAAAGCCGCAGTGTGAAGTATTGGTCGTAAATCCTGTAGAAAGCGCCTGGCTGTATCCGAGAGTCGGTTGGGAAAAGAATTTGTTTGAACTTCAGGTAGAAGAGTCAAAGCGTTTGGAAGAGGATTACGCAAAGATGTTCGGCATACTGACGACCGGGCAGGTGGATTTTGATTACGGCGACGAAGAAATGCTCTCACGGTATGCGAAAATTATAGCGAACGGAGAAAGCGTAAAACTTAGATTCGGGAAAGCGGAATATAGTTGCGTAGTGTTGAACGGCATGCGGACGATCCGTTCTTCCACCGTCAGAATATTAAGAAAATTTATGGAAGCGGGCGGCCGTGTGGTAGTGGCAGGCAAGGCTCCTTCTTATGTGGATGCAACCTCACTGTTTTCACAAGAGTATTTGCAAGGAAGCGAGCAGATTGCTTTTGACCGTGAAGCTGTTTTACAGAGCCTGGACGGATATCGGAAAATGAAGATCGATTCTTCAGAAATTCTGACGGCGGTCAGAAAGGTCAAAGACGGTTATTATGTCGTTTGTCTGAATACGGACCGCGATGCGAAAAAAGAAGGGCTTACGCTGCAGTTGGACGGGGAGTATAACGTGAGTGAAATCCGCCTTGAGGACGGTAAAACGAGAGGAGTCGCGGAAAACGCCGTAAAAATTCCCGTCTGTTTTGAGGTGGGTGAATGCAGGGTATTCCGTCTGATGCGGCAGACGGCGTGCGCGCAAATCGTAAGAGCGGAAGAAGCGAAAAAAGAAGTCGTTCTTGACGGAGAAATGAAATACGAGCTGTCGGAACGGAATGTCCTGCCGTTGGATTTTGCAGAGTATTCATTGGACGGTAAAACGGACAAAAAAGCTTATGAAATTCTCCGTATTGACAGGATGGTGCGCAAAGATCTGAAGATGCCGTTGCGCGGCGGTGAGATGATCCAGCCCTGGTACCGTGAAAAATACGGCATCGTAAAAGATGAATTGGGCAGGCATACGCTCCGATTGCGCTACACATTCCGGGCGGAGACTTTGCCGGAAACGGATTACCGCTTGGTGATGGAACAGAGTGAGAGATGGGAGATCCGCGTCAATCGTAAAAAGTTGCAAAAGAATGTTGTGGGCCACTGGATCGACAGGTGCTTTGACGAGATCGATCTTCCCCGCGAAATTTTGAAAGTCGGAGAGAATGTCATTGAAATGACGGCGGAATACGATGCAGGGCTGAACCTGGAGTGTGTTTATATTCTCGGAAATTTCGGGGTCGGGCTTGAGGGCGCAAAAACTTGGATATGCGAGCTTCCCCGTACGTTGAAGACGGGGGATATCACCAACCAGGGACTGCCATTTTACAGCGGGAAAATTTCCTATCATACGGGGATTTGCGGTGAGCGTCTGAAGGTAAAACTTCAGGACTGCTGCGGTGCAGTGAGCAAAGTGCAGGCGGGAAGATACGCCGAATACATTGCTTTTGCGCCGTATGAAAGCAAAGTGTTCGACTGTAAGGGCGAATTGAAGATCGAAGTTTCGCTGACTCGTCGCAATACGTTCGGGCCGCTTCATTATGCCCCTGTTTTGTGCGGGGCCTATGGGCCGGAGATTTTTGTCTTGGACGGTGAAGATTATACGGATAAATACTGTCTGATTCCGCAGGGGATTTCCGATCGGGTAATTGTGAAATTCTATTGATGTTTTTGTGCCGATCTGCATTTTTGGCGGGAAAATTCATAGAACGTGGTTAAAAAAAGGAGGCGAGTCCATAAAAAGCTTTGCCTCCTTTTTGTTTGACTGTTTGCGGTATCCATGGTATAATGGAGTGAGATGAAAAGATAGGAGAGAGGAAGGATGGTTCGGAAAATAACGCGCGCAGATCGGGATGCGTTTTTGTGGTTGTCGGAGATGTTTTACGCATCGCCTGCGGTCATGCACACTGTGCCTAAGGCTTATCATGAAAAAGCATTTGAAGAATTGATGCGATCTGACGAATATGCGGACGGATATATTTTGGAATCGGAGGGAAAAATTGTCGGCTTCGGGCTTACTGCGAAGACATATTCGAGAGAAGCGGGCGGCAAGGTTCTGTGGTTGGAGGAATTGTTTGTGCTTGAGGAATACAGATCCTGCGGTCTTGGCAGAGAATTTTTTGCAATGGCGGAAGCGGAGGCGAGGGAAAAAGGCTTTGCCCGCATCCGCCTGGAAGTGGAAGAAGAAAATATCCGGGCGCGCTCTCTTTACGAGAGACTCGGGTATCGTCCGCTCGGTTACAGCCAGATGGTCAAAGAGCTGCATTGAATTTCTTAAGCAAAGATTAAGGGAAAGAAAAATGCAGTCGGCAAAGATAGTGTATGGATCAAAAGTTTTAATCTGAATTTTTCAGACAGAGGCAAAAAGACATCGGCAGGCATATTATGAAAGTGGAGGCAACTCCGATTTATTTACGAGGGGGCAAAAATTATGTGTCTGCTTTATTCTATTCTTTTCGGCGGCGGAAATTGTGGTTATAACCGGAATTCCTGCTGTTATGAAAATAATTTTGTACGTTCGAGCAACTGTGGTTGCGGCAATAACTCGGCGCGTTCGGGCGGTTGCAGCTGTGAAAGCGGCTCGACTCGTACGGATGGGTGTGCAAACAATGTGTCCATGCAGAATCTTTGCGCGGCGGCGGGATGTTGCAACAATTGCAATCGTTGCTGTTCCGGGTATGGCCAGCATAGCGGCGAGTGCGTTTGCGGCGATGTATGTTATTATTGCCGGCAGTATGCGCTGTGCCGTTGCTGCAATCGTTGCGGAAACTGAATGCATAATGAGAAAAAGGCGGCTTTTGCCGCCTTTTTTGAGTGTTTGGGTCGAATTTATTTGATTTGTTGAACGAAAAGAAATCTGTTTTAAAGAATATAAAACAGAGAAGAAATTCATGAAATCATATGTATGTCGCCGTACATCATTTGCATTAAGAAAAAGTTTTTATGGAAAAGCAGATTTTATAGCTGTCGTGATTGCATTTTGAAAAAAAATATTGTAAAATAAAAAAAGAATGCGGATGTGGCGAAATTGGCAGACGCGCTGGACTTAGAATCCAGTGGGCAACCTTGCAGGTTCAAATCCTGTCATCCGCACCAAAACGAAAGGCTCCATTAATATGGGGCCTTTCGTTTTGGAAATAAAATATATCGGAGTTGAGAAACGGATGCAAAGTTATTAAAATAACAGGTGGCGCAAGTCGGAGGGGTCTGCCGCCGACTTGACAGCCCAAGACTGTCAAGTTTTTGCGCCGCGCTCAAGCTGATACACCTCTTGCAATCCGAACATCAGGGGATGGACAGCATAGGTGTTTTTCTGCTTTTTTGTTAAAAACTGCTTGAAATTGATTGTTTAATAGATCAATATTGTAAGGGCAGAAATTGTTATCTACTAAATTAAAACAAGGGAAAGGGCGCAAAATGCGCCCTTTCCCTTGTTCAGAGTTGGAATATTCTTGCTTTCGTAAATTTTTTGAATGGATTTATGGAAAAACAGAAATGATAGGTAGTGGGCACATCAGAAAAATCAACGCAGGTGCGGATTTTTTTCGGGCATAAATTTCCAGTAACGGACGGGCATATAGCCTTTCATCTGTTTTTCATGGGGACGCTGAGAAATGTTGACGGAGCGGTAATATTCGCGCCAAAGCGCCTGAAAATTTTCTTCATCGGGGGAAAATTGAACGCTGACGTTTTCATCGGTTGCGGCGATGGCGCAATCCTTGCCGTTCCATAGGGCAGCCTTGTGCCGCAGTGTGTCATGAATAATGAAGGACTGCGAGGACAGACGGCGCATGAAGTGGGGAAGGATGAGTTCGAGAATATCGTTATCGGGGGAAAATGGGGCGTAAAAAATTCCGCCTTTTCCTTCCATAAACCGCAGGAAGCCTTTGAATCTGTGTGCTTCCAAGGTAACTTTTCCGCGTTCGTCCATTGCTTCAATGACGGCAGGGTCGGAAAGCCTGTCTCGCACGGGACATTTGAGCTGAACAATGCGCCGCAGGTAATTCAAAGCCGTCATTTCGCGCGTAGCAGCGCCGCGGCGCAGGATGAGAGAGATATCATTGCAGGCGCCGTTATCGTATTGGCTGATCTTATTTTTGACGCGTGCGCATTTTTCAGCGTCGTATTCTGTCGGGATAATGCGCGCGTCAAGAGTCAGCTGGATATGTTTTGCGGAAGTTACGATGCAATCGGTATCGGTACAGGCATGAAAGGCGGCGGAATAAAAGGCGCGTTCCGAACCGTCGGTGATATAGATATTCATAACTGACCTGTGAGAGCGCTCAGCGAAGTTTCCGGAGTGGAAAACAGGGAAAGCTGCTCATATTTTTCTTCTTTGGATTCAAGAGCGAGCAAAGTACGGACAGATGAAATGTTTTCACAGCCGAAAAATTTGCCGCCGCAGGTAATGAAATGTTTTGCTCTTTTGAGAACGATGCGCATTTTTGTCAGATCGTCGAACCCGAGGGTAGTAAATTTGCGGGCCTTCAGGATTTTATAAGCCCCGAGGGTCCCGATCCCCGGTACGCGCAGGAGCATTTCCAGCGGAGCGGAATTGATCTCAACGGGAAACAGGTGCATATTTTTCAGAGCCCAGGCGCATTTCGGGTCGTATTCTTCGGGCAGGTTTTCTCCCTCTCCGGCAATTTCCTGTGCGGAAAAGCCGTAAAAGCGCATCAGCCAGTCTGCCTGATACAGCCTGTGTTCGCGCAAAAGTCCGGTGCATTTATCAGGCAAAAGAGAATGATGGACGACGGGCACATACGAAGAATAATAGACGCGCTTGAGCGAAAATTTCCGATACATTGCTTCGCTCAGTCGCAAAATTTTACCGTCGGATTCGGGGGAAGCTCCGACGATCATCTGTGTCGTCTGGCCGGCAGGCAGAAACCTGGAGATCTTTTTTGCTTTTTCTTCGGCAGAAAAGGCCTGCTTTTCTGCGGCGAGTTGCTTCATCGGGAGCAGAAGACCTTCTTTGGACTTTTGCGGGGCGAGCAGTTTTAAACTGTGTTCGGAGGGAAATTCGACGTTAAAGCTCATGCGGTCGACGTAACGGGCGGCACGTGAAATCAGTGCCCTGTCTGCGGAAGGAATGCCTTTCAGGTGAATATAGCCGTTGAAGTTATAGACTTTTCGCAAACGTATGACCGTTTCGACCAAGCGTTCCATGGTGTGATCGGGTGATTTTTCCACGGCAGAGGAAAGAAACAGTCCCTCGATATAATTCCGTTTATAAAAAGAAATAACAAGTTCGCATATTTCTTCGGGGGAAGCGGATGCACGTTCCACGTCGGCTTCGGCGCGGTTGGGACAATACAGGCAATTGTAGACGCACTTATTGCTCAAAAGAATTTTAAGAAGGGAGATACAGCGTCCGTCGGGCGTAAAAGAATGGCAGATCCCGCCAATGCTTGCATTTCCGATCCCGCCTTTTTTATTGGCGCGCGCAGAGCCGGATGAAGAGCAGGAAACGTCATATTTGGCGCTTTCTGTCAGAATGGATAATCTTTTGGCGTCGATCATACATTTTCTCCTTTGGCAATGCGAACAGGCAGAAATCTGTTCCGTCCTGTTTGCCCGTAAAACGGAAGCCTGTGTTTCGGTATGCGTAATTATCATCCCGTTTATCCGTCATTTTTCAGACTGAAACAGATGTTTTCCGCCTTTTGTGTGATTGTATTATACAGCAATCAGAACATATAGTCAAACATTTGTTTGTAATTCGGAAATAAAAAAATAAAAATTTCACTTGTTTTTCATGGAATGATAGTGTTATAATAATAAAGGGGAGTTACAATAACGGATAATAGAGAGAAACGGAGGAAAGGCGAGATGAAAGTACTGATCGTAGACGATGAAGAGATGATTCGAAATGTGTTGCGGGAGTATATTGAATTTGAGGGAAATGAGGCGTACGAAGCTGCGGACGGTATACAGGCGGTGAAGATGTGCCGGGAGAATGATTATGACATTATATTGATGGACGTGATGATGCCGTCGTTGGACGGGTTTTCGGCTGTAAAGGAGATACGCAAATTCAAGGATATACCGGTGATCATGTTATCGGCGCGGGGAGAGGAATACGACAAGTTGTTTGGTTTTGAGGTAGGGGCTGATGATTATGTAACGAAGCCTTTTTCGCCGAAGGAAGTGATGGCGCGAATCGCGGCGGTAACAAAGCGGCACAAAGCGGGGGCTCCTGCGTCGCGGGAAGTTTTGAAATTTGAAGGGCTCGAAATAGACATGAAGGGGCGGAACGTATATGTGGACGGAGAGAAGCTGGACCTTACCCCCAAGGAATATGAGTTATTGTTTTATCTCGTGAAGAATAACGGGATCGCGTTGTCGCGGGAAAAATTGTTGTCGGACGTATGGGGTTTTGATTTTTACGGGGACGACAGGACGGTGGATACGCATATTAAGATGTTGCGCGGAAGTCTGAAAGAATACCGCAAATTTATAGTAACGCTCAGAGGTTTGGGGTACAAATTTGAAGCATGAAGGGAGTCAGGCATTTTCACAGTATAAATTTCATATTGTGGCTTAGCTTTCTGGTATTTGCGTCGATCATCATTCTATTTACCTGGATTTTCCAGACGACGCTGCTGCGCGTTTTTTTGGGAGCGCAGATGTCAGACGATCTGGATACATTCGGGAAGCTCGCATATGATAAATTGCGTACAGAGCTGCCGGTGAAGGAAAGTCTTGCGAATATAGAGCGATGTGTGCAGACGTTTCAGGAAGACGACAGGTCGGCAACGATTTATATTTATGCGGCGGACGGAACCAAATTGTATCCGACGGATGACGGGATCGAAGAGTATGCTCTGGTGATTGCGGCGAATGCGGAGGCCGAGGCACAATCGCAGGAATCGACGGATTTTGAATTTGCAAAGGAAAAGCTTTGCGCCTCTATGGGGAACTTTGAAGACGCCAAGAGAGGTATACCGGTGTTATTGCCGGACGGGCGGATGTCCTATATAGCATATATGGGCAACATACAGGCAATGGATACAGCCAACGGGACGGACGGAGCTTATTTATACATTGAATATTCGACGGCGATGGTGCAGACGGTCATGGGTACAATGCGGATCCAGCTGGTTCTGATATCGGTCATTGTTATTTTTTTGGCGCTGATCATATCCGTACTGCTTTCCATGAAACTTACGCGGCCGATCACACGTATTTCGCGGGCGGCGCAGCGGATGGCGGCGGGAGATTTTTCTGTAAATTTCAAAGGAGAGTATTCCTACGCGGAGATGGATGCACTGGCGGAGACGCTGGATTATGCAAAGGAAGAGATCGGCAAGTCGGATGAATTGCAGAAAGAAGTGCTTGCGAATGTAACGCATGATCTGAAGACGCCGCTGACGATGATCAAGGCATATGCGTCGATGATCCAGGAGATTTCCGGGGATAATCCGGAAAAGCGTGCAAAGCATACGCAGGTAATCATAGATGAATCGGATCGGCTGACATCTTTGGTGAATGATATCTTGAATTTGTCCAAGATTCGGTCCGGGATGGATTCTTTGAAGATCAGCAATTTTAATTTATCGGAATTTGTGCATACGGTATTGGAACGTTTCGATTATCTGACGGAGACGCAGGGATTCAGCATTGAGAGAGATATCGAAGATGAGCTGTACACGGAGGCAGACCTGGAAAAGATTGAACAGGTTGTTTACAATCTTGTGGGGAATGCGGTCAATTACACGGGTGAAGACAAGAAAATCGTGGTCGGGCTGAAGCGTACGGAAAAGGGACTGCGCTTTACGGTAACGGACACGGGAAAAGGAATACCGCCCGAAGAGATCAGTACGATCTGGGACAGATATTATCGTTCGGCGGAAACGCATAAACGTCCGATCAAAGGGACTGGACTGGGACTTTCGATCGTCAAAACCATTTTGTTGAAACATGGTTTCGATTTCGGGGTCGAGAGTGAAGTCGGGAAAGGCAGTACATTCTATGTTGTTTTTCCGGATAAATAAAATATATGTCTTTCATTGCGGCAAAAAAATTCACGTTTCGGGGAATTTTTTTGCCGCAAACTCTTTGAAAAGAATAAGAATTATTGTATAATGAAAGAAAAAAGGGCAAGGAGGACGTATGACGGAAAATACTGAGCAGCAACGCAGAGATAAGGAGTATTTGCGGCTGATTTCCGAAAAATACCCTACGATACAGGCGGCGGCGACGGAAATGATCAACTTGGAAGCGATCATGCGGTTGCCGAAGGGTACGGAACATTTTTTGAGCGACCTGCATGGAGAATACGAAGCATTCTGCCACATAATGAACAACTGCTCGGGGGTAATCCGTGAAAAGATAGAGCGGCTGTACGGCCAGTCGATGACCAAGAGCGAACGGGATGAGTTTGCGACATTTATTTATTATCCGACTGCGATCATAGAGGAAAAGAAAGCAAAAGGTGCGGATGACAGGGATTGGTATCTGGTACAGCTTCACCGTCTTGTGGAAGTATGCCGTACGGTTGCGTCCAAATATACGCGGAGCAAAGTCCGCAAGGCTTTACCGAAATATTTTGATTACATCATAGACGAGTTGATCAACATGGATCGCGACGACTTTGACAAAGAAGCCTATTACGGTGAGATCTTTACTTCGATCATCGAGCTTGGACGGGCGGAAGCTTTTGTGGTGGCGATGACGGAGTTGATCAAGCGGTTGGCGGTAGACTGGCTGCATATCGTCGGGGATGTGTTCGACCGAGGAGAAAGTCCGGATAAGATTTTAGATCTTCTGATCGCCCATCATCATGCAGACGTACAGTGGGGGAATCATGATATTCAGTGGATGGGCGCACATATGGGCAACGAAGCAAATATACTGAGCGTTGTCGATCTGTCTTTAAAATACAACAATGCGGATCTGTTGGAAGAGCGGTACGGAATATCCTTGCGTAAATTGTCCGTGTATGCATCGGAAACAATGGACGACGATCCGCGTTTTTATCCGGTAGCCGCGGGCGGCGGCAATGTGGGGGAAGATGTTAAACTCACGGCAAAAATGCGCAAAGCCGCGTTTTTGATGCAGTTGAAAGCGGAAGGTGCGATCATTGAAAGGCGTCCTGAGTATGCCATGCAGGACAGAAACATTCTCCGAAATATCGACTTTAAGCACGGAACGTTTTTTGGTGTAAAATTGAACAATACGTACTTCCCGAATGTGGACGAAACGGACCCTTTGCGGTTTACGCCTGCAGAACGGGAGATCGTGGACGGGCTGAAACGTTCCTTCCGTGCGAGCGAGAAATTAGGCAGGCATGTGGCGTTTCTCATACGCTGCGGATCGGCGTATAAGATCTGCAACAACAATCTGATTTTTCACGGATGCGTACCTTTGGAATCGGATGGGAGTTATACCAATTTCTGCGGCTTTGAAGGGCGTGCGCTTCTGGATCATTGTGAATCGATGGTATATCGGGCATATGCGGCATTCAAAGCGGGAAAAGAGGACGAAGAAGCTTTGGATTTCTTCTTTTATCTGTGGTGCGGCAAAAATTCGCCTTTATACGGACGCGAAAAGCTTACTACATTTGAGCGGCTGTATATTGAAGATAAAACATTTCACAGAGAGAAGGATAACAGTTATTATACTTATTGTAAAGAGAAGGCGTTTTGCGAACGAATCTTAAGGGATTTCGGGATTTCGGGAAAATACAGTCATATCATCAACGGACATGTCCCGGTGCGGACAAAACTGGGGGAAAACCCCGTGAAGGCAGAGGGAAAGCTTATCGTGATCGACGGCGGATTCTGCAAAGCATATCATGAAAAAACCGGGATCGCGGGATATACGCTGATTTATAATTCACACGGTCTGCGTCTGTGCGCGCACGAGCCTTTCGATTCTATCGAAAAAGCGATCGAGCAGCACAGCGACATTCATTCGGAGGTAACGGTTTTCGAAACGCGAGAGAACCGTCTGCTTGTTAGGGATACGGATACGGGCAAGGAGTTGCAGGAACAACTGGAAGGCCTGAAAATGCTGATGAAAAGTTATGCGGAACGCAATGAATTCTGAGGCATAAAAGCGGGAACAAAGTGCTTGCGGGAATAGAAAGGAGATGTCGGAATGTTTGAAAAGAACGATAAGATACTGTTTATCATGCGATTTGTGATCAATGTGCTTTCTGTGGTTGCGGGTATCGCGTGCATTATTTTGGGAATTGTTCTGGCCGCAAAAGGAGTCTCGAACGGATATATCATCCTTTTTGGGGGAGTGATAGGAATCGGGTTTTTCTGGTTGGTCTGGCAATTGTGTTTCAGTTATCTTTGCGATATCAAACTGATCCGCAATAAGCTGTACGGAGCGGACAATGACAGCCTTTCCGTTTTTTTAAATAATTCGCAAGAAGATCGGGAAGAAGATCCCGAACAAGAAGATCAAGAAGTATCTGCGGAAGATAAATCGGCACAAGAGCAATCGGCAGAGGACGATTCGGCAAAAGAAGGATCCGTCGAGGAAGTAGCACCGGATATCCAAAAAAATATTATGTTAAAAAAGTTGAAAGCTTTAAAGGATAAGGGGCGGATCTCTGAAAAAGAATACCAGGAAAAAAGAAATACATACATAATTTATAATATTTTTAGCAGGAAAAACCAATCCATACAAAAGGGGACGGAAGGCAATGCCTTCCGTCCCCTTTTGTATGAGCGCAGTTTATTGCAGACAAATAATGAAATTTTTTGATGGATAAAAAACAGTGAAGCGAAGGGTTACAGGTAAAACAATAAAAAACTTAATCTAATTTTATAATGTTTGTGTTTTCAAGATTTAATCTTTGCTGAATTACCTTGATCGCAATTTCTGATTTATCGATCCCTATATATTTTCTTTTTAATTCTTTCGCGGCCACTAAAGTTGTACCTGAACCGGCAAAACAGTCCAAAACGTAACTGTCTTCCCTTGAGGATTGTTTAATAATCATTTTCAGCAGTTCAAGATTTTTTTGAGTAGGGTATACTGGATCTTGCGGGTCTTTGAAAGTCCAGACATCTTGAATTTTTTTCCCTTTGTGTTCATCGGCATATTTTTTGATTCTCGGGTTGCCTGTTGATGACCATTCGATTAATCCCTGCTCATCTAATTTATCAAATTCTTCAGGAGATGTTCTCCAATGCCTTCCTTCCGGAGGCAACATCCCTCGCCATTTTTGTCCGGTTATTCCGGAAGATTCTCCGGGAGCATGCAAGGGTATAGTGGTGTATCTTCTTCCGTTCTTGTCAATTTTTTCAAATTTTGTTTGAAGTTCTTTTTTTGTTAATTTAACTCTTACTTCATTCCAAATGTTACAATTCGCATTTTTGGAATAAAACAAAATCATATCTTTCTCATTTCCATAAGCTTTACGGTCAAAGTTTTTAGGGTTAGATTTTATTCGGGTGATGTCATTTTTGTAATTTTCTGTTCCAAAAATTTCATCTAAAATCACTTTAAAATAATGTCCCATTTTTGTATCAATGTGTACGTATATGCTGCCGCGTTCAGACAACAGTTCGTATAGAAGAACAAATCTTTCATACATGAAATTTAAATATTCTTCAGCATCCATCAAATCTTCATATGCGGTAACGGATGATTTTGATCTGCTGATCGTATTTGCTCGGTTCGGTGTGATTGAAAATATTTGATTTGTATTAAACGGGGGATCGATATAAATCAAATCAACAAAAGCTTTTTCTAAATTCAGTAAACGAGATAAACCAAGAAAATTATCACCTTGTAATAAAATAGAACCGGTGAAATCAAAGCCTGATAAAACGCCTTGTTGCGCAGCTTCTTCCAGTATTAAATTTTTCGGCCTTTTATCTTTAAAAATTAATTCCAACACTTTACTCCTTACAATGAAAACAAAAATTCTCTTAATAACAAACCCGATAAAATAATTTGTTCATCATGATTTTTTAAATAGTTATACAGCTTATTATCTTTTTTTATATATAAGACTCCGTCTAATATTGCAATAGGAATGACTTTTACACCTAATTCCTTGGAAATGAAAGGGCTGGTAATTGTAGATACGGCATCATCAAATTGTGCGTTCTGATGTCCGCCAAAATCGGTTAAAAATTTAGCTTCACCCACAACATATGTATTATTAAAGCGAGCGACAAAATCCAGTCCTTTTTCACGAGTATATCCGAATAATTTGTTTGCAAATCTTTTCATTTCTTCGTCAGAAACATTTAATACAGCGTTATCAGAATCAGCTAAAAAAGATTGAACACTTCTGTAAACAGGGGCGCCCAACGTCTCTTTGTTTAACCAATTTTTAAATAAAGGCCCCATCTGACGGTTTGTTTCTTTGGGCATCGAACATTTCTCAAGAATTTCGTCAATGCCCATTTCATAAAGCATGCCTGCGATGCGGTTTACTGTATTCGGGTTTCTTGCGATAGAAGAAAAATCTCTTTTTAAATAGGCAACATAAGAATCTTTTATAGGAAACAAGTCCAATTTAAATAAAGATTTAATAAGCTCTTCGCTGTTTCTGTTGTTAAAATGTTTTTCAATTTGTTTTGATATATCGGGAGAGATGTCTCTGTGCAAATTTGGAGATAACGGATAAATTTTAAACAATTCATCTAAATAATTTCTTTGATTTGCAAATTCTACACTCATTTGAGTCCAAATGTTCATTACTTACCTCAAGGTTTTGATAATTCATATTTTATCATAGTTTTAATAAAAATTCAACTTTGATCATAAAACAAAGAGAACTATTTCAACAATTGTAAAGTCAACTGTAGGCAGAACTATATGTTATGGCTTAAAAAATCAGCTTTTTATTAGGATGATTATTTTGTTTTCGTGTGCCATATAAAATTTTTAATTTTTTCTGACTTTTTCGTGCTTTGTATGGTTTGCTTTTCTGTCAGTTGCTTGCACGGTGTGATTTGCCGAAAAAACAAAAAACGAAAGGCATAAGCCTTTCGTTTTTTTGGTCGAGGTGACGGGACTTGAACCCACGACCTCTTGGTCCCTAACCAAGCGCGCTACCAAACTGCGCTACACCTCGTTTAAAACAGCGTAATCTATTATACATGATTTTCAGAAAAAGTAAAACAATTTTCACGCATTTTCAAAAAAATTTTATTTTTGATTGTATCATTTATCAGGAAAAGGCAGAGGATAAGGGGGTAAACGAGCAGAGGAAGGGGGGAAATTCGGGCGAGGTATTGACAGGAGAAACAAAATATGGTATTCTATTTCATGAAATAATTTTCATAAGCAGGTGGTTTTGATTATGGAAGAAAACAAGAAGAAGGTTACTTTAAAGGATATTGCGGCCCGCACGGGATTGTCGGTAAATACGGTTTCGCGTGTTCTGAACAAGAAGCCTTATTATACAAAAGAAGTGGAGGAAAAGGTAACGACTGCCTGCAAAGAGCTGGGGTACATCGTGGATATGAATGCATCGGGTCTTCGCAGCGGGTCGACGCATACGATAGCGATTTTGTTTGACGATCTTACAAACCCGTTTTATTCATACACGACAGATATTATTTCCAAGCGTTTTGAGGAAAAAGGGTATAATTCCATTATATTCAGCAATAACGGAAAATCTGCCTATGTAGATTATGATATGATCCGCAGCGTAGTGGCGCGGAAACCGGACGGAATCCTGTCGTTTTTGGAACCTGCGGCGGACATGGTGGATTTCATTAAGGATACGGGTATCCCGTTTGAAATTTTCGGCAGGGACGGTAAACCTTACGGAATGCACGGCGTCGATGCGGACGAGGTGTACGGCGGGCATCTGGCAGCGCAGCATTTGTTGGAATGCGGCTATAAAAAATTTGCGTATGTCGGGAGCTGGCACGACGTGAAAGTATGTCTGGACAGACAGAAAGGCTTCGAAGAAGGGCTGGCAGAAGGCGGAGCAAGTGTGGATCCGTCGCATATTTATTATATACGGGAGCAGGATTTCGGGACGATCATTGATTCGCTCGTGAAAGATGAAGTTGACGGAATTTTCTGTTTCAATGATATTATCGCGTTTATCATAACGGAAGCGCTGGAAGAACGGGGCAAAGCTCCGGGCAGGGATTACGGTATTGTCGGGTGTGATAATATACAATTTATGATGCGGATGCCTCATTTGCTGACAACGATCGATGTCGGCTGTGAAGCATTTGCGGAAGCAGGCGCGCAGCTGATGCTGCATCTCCTTTCCGGGAAAGAAGAAGAGCCTGCATCCTTCCGTTCAACGCATAAGTCTTTTTTGGTGAAAGGAAAGTCGACTCGCTGATTTGTTTTAAAAATTTGCTTGAAAATCCGAACGCCGCAATGCGCATTTTGTGCATTGCGGCGTTTTTTGTTAAAAGCAAAAAACTCGGCAAAAATATTTATCAATTCCAATTTATCGCACAATATGAACAGATAACTTGCAAAATGAACATCCGACAGAGCAAAGGCACCATCGGATGCTTTTAAGATAAAGAACAATCGCTTACATCCGTGTAGGACAGGGGAGAAGCATTGCATCCGCAAACAAAGTAAGAAGCTTCCGATAGGGGTAAAGCTTTGAAAGCTTTTTATTTTTTTTCGTCGTCATGCGTGTTTTCCTGTTTTGTTTCCTCACAGGTGGGTTCCTGAGTAGAAATTTCAGCCGTAAGAACAAGTTCTTGCGGGGCTGATTTATATTCGTCATAGATGATTCTGAAGAAAGCGGGAAGCAGGGCCACGGCGCAGACAAGAGCCGAATAATTGCCGAGGTATCGTGCGACAACCCCGCCGAGGGCGGCGCCGATGACAAAGGCGATAATAACGGCGATGTAAATCAAACTCTTGCGCAGTTTTGCTTTATTTTTTTCGAGGATCCCGCCATGCAAATGCAGAACGGCCTGGCGCATATTATTGGTGCAAAAAGTAGTGGCAAGTTTTGCTCCGTGGCAGTCGGTGAAGGTATTGTATTGGAGAGCGCAGAGGAAAGCGACGGAGGCATAAGTAAACCAATCGGGAACGCTTGCCGGAATAAAAGAGATTGCGGCAAGGGCGATAATTTCAAATCCTGCGACCGCGATGTACGGGTGTTTGCGTTTTAGAACAGTCGGAAGGATCGCGGAAACGAGAATGCCGAGAAGATAGGCGAGAATGGAGAACAGATAGCGGGAAGCGCTGGAAAAATCACCGGAGCAGAGGCGGAGGGCGAACAGGACGAGGTTCCCTGTCTGGGCATTGCAGAAGACGCCGCCGTGCAGCATATAGGTAAAAGTTTCGAGGAAGCCGCCCGCCACGGCGAAGGACAAAAATATAAAGAGGGAATTTTCGGCAGAATATGTCTGGGAGTGTTTCATTGCGTAAAAATCCTTTGATAAAATCAAAAATATTGTATGTCATTGTATGAAAAAAGTCAATTTGGCGGTACAATTATTTTTCGGGTGAGTTATAAAAAAAATGAATGGATAAGGATAGGTACGTAGTATAAATTTTTCACAAAAACATAACATGCAGAGGGGCTCAAACCGTTGACAATTTTGACAAAATGAATATAATGTTAGAGAACCTAACAATCTGTGAGGGTACGATGGAAGAGAGACACATCGGGTACATGGTAAAATCGTTGAATCGAAGGCTGAATCAGGTGCTTTCGAACATACCGGCGATACGAGAAAATGAAACATTGACGGGTATACAGACATGGGTACTCCATTTTTTGTTTCGGAATGTGGATCGTGATGTGTTTCAAAGGGACGTAGAAGCGGAATTCAAGATACGCAGGTCTACCGCGACGGAGCTTTTGAAGGCGATGGAGCGGAGCGGATTGATTCGCAGGATACCGGTGGAATACGATGCCCGACTGAAAAAGATCGTGCTGACGGAGTATGCGCAGGAGATACGCAAGCAGATCGGAGCGCAGATCGAGCGAGCGGAGGCGCAGATGACGGAAGGATTCACGCAGGAAGAGCTGAAGTGTTTTTTCGGATACATAGACAGAATGTGTGCGAATCTTGAAAAATGCGAGTGAGCGGATTGTTGGGCACTTATGCGGGCAGGGGCGCGCATAAGAGACTGGTCAGGTAAAAATTTTAAAGGAGTTAAAAGATGGTTAAGACTTTGGCGAAAAGTATACGGGAGTACAAGAAACCGTCCATACTTTCACCGATATTCGTATCGATTGAAGTCATACTGGAATGTCTGATGCCGTTGGTGATCATGCAATTTATTGCCAAGATCAACCCGAGCGGTACCACGTCGACGGAAGGCGTTCAGATGTCGACTATTCTCATCTATGGCGGAATATTGATTGCGATGGCAGTGCTGTCGCTGGTATCGGGCATGTTGTCGGGCAGATTTGCTGCGAGAGCGAGCGCCGGATTTGCGAAAAATCTGCGCAAAGATATGTATTATGCGATCCAGGATTATTCATTTGCGAACATCGATAAATTTTCGACGTCGAGCCTGGTAACGCGTCAGACGACGGATGTAACGAACGTGCAAATGGCGTATATGATGATCATACGTGTGGCGATCCGCTGTCCGCTGATGCTGATATTCTCATTGGCGATGGCGTTTACGGTAAACGTAACGATATCGTGGGTGTTCCTTGCTTTGGTTCCTGTTTTGGCAGCAGTGCTTGTTGTGGTTATTTTCAAAACGCATCCGATTTTTGTGCGCGTGTTCAATAAGTATGATAACATGAACCGTTCCGTACGGGAAGACATCAAAGGTATCCGTGTTGTAAAATCGTTTGTACGTGAAGATTTTGAAAAGAAAAAGTTTGAAAATGCTTCGGAGGACGTGCGCAAAGACTTTACGCTTGCAGAGCGTATTATGGCGTTAAACGCGCCGGTTATGCAGTTCTGCATCTGGCTTTCGTTTCTGTTGATATTCCTTCTGGCATCGCTTTTGACGGTTCACAACCCTGCCGATCCTGTGGGTGAAGAAAAATTGACGGTCCTTATCATGTATGCATCGCAGATCCTGTCGGCGGTCATGCAGCTTTCGATGGTTCTTGTCATGATCATCATTGCCCGCACGTCTGCTGAACGTATTGTGCAGGTGCTGAAAGAAAAGAGCAATATTACTTCCCCTGAGAATGCGGTGAAGGAAGTAAAAGACGGCGACATAGTCTTTGAAAACGTCAGTTTTAAATATTCGAAAGATGCGGAAAAGTTTGCTTTGGCGGATGTGAATCTGCATATTAAATCGGGGCAGACGATCGGAATTTTGGGCGGAACCGGTGCATCGAAATCGACTTTGGTGAACCTGATCCCTCGGCTTTACGATACGACGGAAGGTGCGGTGTATGTCGGCGGCGTGAACGTAAAGGATTACGATCTGGAAACGCTTCGAAACAAAGTTGCGATGGTTTTGCAGAAGAACGTATTGTTTTCGGGCACGATCAAAGATAATTTGCGCTGGGGTAAAGAAGACGCGACGGATGACGAAATGCTGCGCGTTTGCAAACTTGCTTGTGCGGACGATTTTATTCAGACATTTCCGGATAAATACGATACATACATCGAGCAGGGCGGCACGAACGTTTCGGGCGGACAGAAACAGCGTCTTTGCATAGCGCGTGCGCTTTTGAAAGATCCGAAAGTTTTGATTTTGGACGATTCGACGAGTGCGGTCGATACGAAGACGGATGCAATGATCCGCAAGTCGTTCCGCGAAGAAATACCGAATGTTACGAAGATCATCATTGCGCAGCGTGTTTCGTCTGTGCAGGATGCGGATCAGATCGTCGTTATGGACGGCGGAAAGATCAATGCGGTCGGCACGCACGAAGAGCTGCTGGCAAGCAACGAAATTTATCGTGAAGTTTACTATTCGCAGAATAAAATAGGCGCAGCAGCCGAAGGAGGTGTCTCGCATGAGTAAACCGAATATGGCGTTGCAGGGCAAGCCGAAGATTCATACGTTTAAATTGCTCGGAAGGTTACTTTCCTATTTGTTCCATTATTACAAAGTGCGCCTGATCGCGGTATTCTTATGTATCATGATCACGGCTGCAGCAGGTATCAGTTCTTCGATCTTTTTGAATCTGGTCATCGATCGCATCATCGATCCGATCCGCGCAGGTGCGGAATGGGCTGATATCAGCACATCGCTTTTCTATATCATCGGCGGCATGGGATTGATGTACGTGATCGCGCTGTGTGCGTCTTTCTTCTATAACCAGACGATGGCGGTCGTAACGCAGGGCTTTTTAATGCATGTGCGTAACGATATGTTTGGTAGGATGGAATCTTTGCCGATCCGTTATTTTGATACGCACACGCACGGCGACATCATGAGTACGTACACGAACGATACAGACGCATTGCGTCAGCTCATTTCCATGAGTATTCCGCAGGTTTACTATTCGATCGTGGCGGCTTTGGTGTTGTTTGTGATCATGCTTCTGATGAGTTTGTGGCTGATGTTTGTCGTCTTTTTCGGCGTGGCTTTGATGCTGGTCGTCGCGAAATACGTGGGCGGCAGAAGTGCCCGTTACTTTATCCGTCAGCAGGAAGAGATCGGTAAAACGGAAGGCTACATCGAAGAAATGATGGGCGGACAGAAAGTTATCAAAGTTTTCTGTCATGAAGAGCGCGCAAAGGAAGATTTTGATAAGATCAACGATCGGCTTTGCGATGCGTCGGATAAGGCGAATGCATACGGCAATATTCTGATGCCTGCCGTCATGAATATCGGACATTTTGCCTTTGTGTTGGTGGCGATTGTAGCAGGGCTTTTGGTCTTGTTCGGAGCGGAAAATTTGTCCGTAACGGGTTGGACTGCCCTGACGGGTGCAACGATCGCATCGTTTTTGAATATGTCCCGCCAGTTCTCTCTGAATATCGGTCAAGTTTCGATGCAGATCAACTCGGTCGTCATGGGACTTGCCGGAGCCGGACGTATCTTTGAGCTTTTGGACGAACAGCCGGAAACAGATGATGGGTATGTTACGCTTGTCAATGCCAAAATTGATGAAAACGGAAACATTACGGAATGTGCGGAACGTACCGGGAAATGGGCGTGGCGTCATCCTCATAAAGCGGACGGCAGTGTTACGTATACGGAGCTGAAGGGAGATATCCAGCTTTTCGATGTCGATTTCGGATACGTGCCTGAAAAAATAGTGCTTCACAATGTCAGTATTTATGCGAAGCCCGGGCAGAAGATCGCTTTTGTCGGCGCGACAGGTGCAGGCAAAACGACGATCACAAACCTTTTGAACAGGTTTTACGATATAGCTGACGGTAAGATCCGTTATGACGGGATAAACATCAACAAGATCAAAAAAGCAGATCTTCGTCGCTCGATGGGTATCGTTCTGCAGGATACCAACCTGTTTACGGGCACGATCATGGAAAATATCCGTTACGGCAAACTGGATGCGACGGACGAAGAATGTATTGAGGCGGCGAAACTTGCAAATGCGCATGATTTCATCACGCGTCTGCCGGAAGGATACAACACGGTTCTTCGTCATGAAGCTTCCAACCTTTCGCAGGGCCAGAGACAGTTGATCTCCATTGCCCGTGCGGCAGTAGCGGATCCGCCTGTCATGATTTTGGATGAAGCGACGTCTTCCATCGATACCAGAACAGAAGCTTTGGTACAGAAGGGCATGGATGCCTTGATGCAGGGAAGAACGGTATTTGTAATCGCGCACAGACTTTCGACGATTCAGAACTCGGATGCTATCATGGTTTTGGATCACGGCAGGATCATCGAGCGCGGTTCGCACGATCAGCTGATCGCACAGAAAGGTGTTTATTATCAGTTGTATACGGGCGCGTTTGAATTAGAATAATCTATCACGCAATGAAAAGAGCATAGGCAATAGCCTATGCTCTTTTTAAATGCATAGGTGAATTATACTATTAAGTGCAACAGTAAAGAAAAAAAGGAGTTCATACAGAT
>ERZ1108162.110-NODE-110-length-23745-cov-4.777417_pt1 | contig 23745 bp, 16 predicted proteins | sample MGYA00403698_ERZ1108162 | MGnify/ENA primary metagenome ERZ1108162 (study PRJEB35170, sample SAMEA104062405) | human gut metagenome | biome: human gut; feature: human-associated habitat; material: faeces | place: Denmark | collected 2012-04-30 ... | reverse complement strand
TGCTTCCAAAGTTTTCTCCCGCTACGGCGGGCGATATTGATTGTAATTTGTCATTTTTTTACCTCCCGAAAGACGACAAAAAAGCCGCTGACAATTTTCTTATCACCGACTTAAAACACAAGTATTAAGTTTTAATTTTCGTTACATAATGCACCTCCGATTTGTATCCGTAGATAAAAAATCCGTGCGATTTCGGTTGCCTTAAAACAGGCTCGTTCTTCGCACGGATTTTAATCGGATTATTTAATTTTTGATTGATTTTATATGAAAAATCGTACAACAATAAAACCCACGCCGAAATCTCTTTTTAACGATTTCAACGCCCGTCGCGGAATTGCTATAAGCAACTACAATTCTATGGTAAACGACGGTGATTCTTCCGTTCTATCCACAAAGGAAAGAACTTTTCGGGCAACACTCTTTATGCCTAACAGCACCTTTTCTTACGGCGCAAATTGTTTTAAACTCTGTCAATGTATCTGCATTATACCACAGAAAGAAACGCTTTGCAAATTTTCATTTCCCAATATTGGGAAGTGAGCGATATTTTTTTCGCAAAAGCCGCCCGACGTTTACTCGAACGGCTCGTTGTTATTATTTCATCTTATTTCTTTTTGGTGAACAATGCTTTGATTTTTGCTCCGAGAGTTTTGAAGAAGTTTCCGGTTGCCGTAAAGCCTTTCTTCAATAGAGCGCCCAAGTCTGCAAACGTCTTTTTCTTGACTACAAACCAAAGAACGGCAAATCCGCCGAGTCCTGCGACCGCTGCCGAACCTGTTACAATGCCGGCAATTTGTCCGCCCGAAAGTCCGTCCTTTTTAGCAGGCGGGGTGATTTCGCCACCGCCCGAAGACTTATCTTCATATACAGCCGTAAGGGTTTTTTCTTCCGATACTGTAAAGGTATAACTCTTGTTTGTGCTGACGATTTTTCCGCTTTCGTCCTGCCAACCTACGAACTCTTTGCCTTCCTTATCTTCTGCCGTTACGGTTACGCTTTCGCCGTCCGCATAGAATTTACTTTCGCCGTTTACTATTACATTATGCGTGCCGATTTTGGCAATTCTAAGTTCGGTGATTTCGCCCCCGTCTTTATCAAAGTGTCTTCCACAAACCGTGCAATCTTTATGTTCTTTCACGCCAAATTCTGTGGTTGTTGGAGACACTTCGGGAATCAACTCACCATAGGTATGGTTGTTTGTGGTGGGGATAGTCAAGTCCGCAATCTCTTTTCGGGTTATCGGGTCGCAATGTTTTCCGCACAATCTGCAGTCTCTATGCTCTTTCACGCCGGTATCTTTGCACGTTGCAGGAACTTCTGCAACCAAATCACCCAATTCGTGACCGTCCGGATTGACAGGGATAACAAAATCGGTAATTTCCGTATTGCTTGCGTCGTAATCCTTGTTGCAGATGCTGCAATGCTTGTATCCTTTTCTGCCCGGGGCTTGACAAGTTGCGTACTCTTCTTCTACCCAAAAACCAAAGTTGTGCCCGTAGTATGGGCTGACGGGAGTTTTCAACGTTTCTTCGGTTGTTTCGTTTTTGTTTTCGTCAAAGTATTTTCCGCACTCTGTGCATTTGTAGTGTGCTTTCATACCGCCTGCGATACAAGTTGCAGGGATTTCCTCTATCCAAGCACCATAGGTATGCTCAGCAAAATCAATATCTACTTCCTTTTCTTGCACCGCAAAAGCAGTATTTACAAACGTAGCGGTATATTTCATTTTGCCTTTTTCTTTGCAGGTTGCCGCTGTGATTGTCGTTCCTGTTGCGGTCACCGTTTCGCTTTCGATATGAGAGTTGTCGTGCTTACAAACTCTTTCCGCTTTGCAAGTGTTGTCGCTCGTCCAAGTGTATTTTACTTCGCCCCAGTCGTGGATATGAACATTGGATTGCTTGGTATAATAATACGTCACGGTTTGACCGCTCCCATTCACTATTTGGTCGTGTCCTTCTGCCCTAACGAACGTATGTCCAAACATTGTCGATGGCGCTGTCCAATTAAGCTTACTACCTACCGCAACCGGAATTGTGGCTTTATTTGCATTAGGCATTGGAGTTCCGTCCTCGAACTTGTACTCAATATTTATGTTTGCATAAGTTTGAGTTTCGGTGTTATCGTTAGCAAGAATATTTCCGCTTTCGTCTGTTACTTCAAAAGCGACATAATCGCCACTATTTAGCACTGCGTCCGATGGGATTTGGTAAATGAGTTCACAATTTTCCAATCCTGAATTCATATTGCTACCTTCATAACTCAAAGCGCCCTTTGGCCAGAACTTACTCTTTTCGCTCCATACAGGAATAGTAAAAGATTGCGTTGCTTCTAATCTTTGCCCGCCGGTCGTAGTTGCGACGCTTCCGTCGGCATGCTTTATCCACAATTTCATAGTAACGTGGCGCTGTGTAGTGTCCGAAAGATTTTGTACGATGGTGCGGAGCTGAATTTTTTCTCCCGCCATACCCGTATTGAATTTGTTTTTATCCACGCCGCTGAGCAACACTCCGTCGCGAGAGTTGGCAAAATTGAAATATCCGTCGAATGTGGTATCCGCAAAGTCTGACGGCTTAGAATACTGACCGGTATATTTCTTGACTTCGGGATCGGCTACATAGAGGCTCTTGCCTTCTACGAGCTGTGACAATCTCTTATATCCTTGCAACTTGCATACTTCACAGAATGGATAATTAGTGTCACGCATTAGACATTCATAACTTGAGTTGAAAGCGTTGCCGTAGGACAGCGACGGACAAGAATACGTCTTCCTGAATCCCAACAGTTTTTTCCACTTTACTTGTTCGGGATTAACGTTGCAACCAACGTTGAGCGAAGTAAGGTCGTTTTGCTCTGTCACGTATGGCATATATTCGTCGCCAAGTCCCAGTAATCCGTGCCCAAACTCGTGCGCAAAAGTCTGTGGCGCACGATAGCTGTCCGCCGGAGTAATGAAATAGTGGAAACCAAACGGAAGGTTTGTATAATTGTCGCCAAAGTTTTGACTGGTGTTGACCAGCAAAGCAAATTGGTTGATATAACTATGCACATAATCAAATTGTCGGTACACTTTTTCATCGTCCCAATAAGACGTGTCCGGATCTGTTTTGTTAGGGATATGAGCGTCGTGAATTTGCTCAATGAACGCAGGCCCTATACAGCGTTCAAAAATATGGTTTTTCCAAGGATTATTGTTCAATGATCCCGATATAGATGAAGAGTTGTTCGACCCTACCACGACGTCGAAAAACGTACTGCCGCTTCCCCCGAAGCTCGACTCTGACGCCGTGCAAAGCGCATAGACGTTGAAGCGGTCGGCATAGCTACGATATGGCTCGTACTGCATTGCGCCCGCCCATACCTTTTTGACGTCATTGATAAACTTTTGTTGCTGACTCTTGGTGTAGCCCTCGCCGCAAATGAGTATTACTATATTCTCCGTATCGCTTCTTGTCTTTTGAATAGTATAGACAGGAATAGTCGGCGTAGCGTATTTGCCGTCGCTAGAATAACTTGGACCAAGTGTAAGTCTTAGTTGTTGATCGAGGCTTATGTCCCACTCTTGATTCGGATCTTCTTCCGGCTCGGCTACGGTATAGTCGTCCTCGATTTTGTCGGGTGCAGAGCCCGCATAAGGATTGCTCGCACTGCCATTGCCGGAGGTTGTTACATAATAATCTGAGTCCAGATAAAACGCAGGTCTTACTCCGATATAATCTGTATTCGGCCACTCTCTGCCGACAGATCCGTTGCTATGTACGTAACGCATATCGTGGTTGCAATCGGTAACAGGGGTTCTAAGCCAATATGGCCATTCCGATCCTTGATCGTTTCTGCCTACATAATAATTGCCGAAATTTTTCCATACTGTATTGACTTGTTTGACGTCCAACAGAAAAACCTTTTCGGTCGAGTTTTCGCCGTATGCGCTGTCGAAGTTACTCGCAACGTTCTCAATATCAAAATTCAATTCCAAGTCAGAGCGACCGTCACCATCGTAAAATCCGTGATTATACTCGGGGTGCGATACCAGCGAACGTTGGGTCACGTTCTTCATTGCGGCAATCTCGGCTTTGGAAAAGTCATTCAAAAAACCGGCTTTCCGATCGTAAGCATTTCCTTTTACAGAACCATCCCTTGGCGGGTTGCCACACCCGCCGCTGCCGTAGAATTAAGCCAGGAGCGCATATTGCTGTCTTTCCAATAGTTAGAGCCGTACGTATCACGCTTATAGTTTCGGCTGTGCGACTTAGAACGGTTGTTGTCGTTAGTCATAGCGTCGTAAGGAAGCGTGTCGATTATATTGTCTGCAAGCATAAGTGCTCCGTTTTCGTCCTCGCCTACACACCTCCACAATATTTCTTTGCCGTTATACTTCCCAAGGCTTATATAATTCCCTAACTCTACTTGCGTTGTCGTTCTTGTTCCGTTTTCCGTCTTAACGCCTTGAGCGTTCACGACCATTTTGTATTTTGCAATATCATCGATTGTATGAGTTTTCATTGCTTCGCCACCAAAAATAGCAAGAATGAACATCATAGCAATTATTAAAGCAATGCTTGTTTTTTCAAAATATTTTTTCATTATGTTTCACCTCCTTCGATATCCCTTACAGCCGTCAACAACTTGCCGACTATCTCAACGTGGAACGCAGTGCGCTTTGCAACGAGCTTTCCAAAATGCAGGAAGACGGTATTATAAAATACGAAAAGAATCACTTTGTCGTCGATGATTCCGAAGTGTTTTGATGCTTTACCGCAAAGCAATGTTTTCCACATCCGATTCGTCGAGTTATATCATTTCTGTCCGGCGGTTATAACTTTCTTTTAATCCGTGACCGTGCCGTATGTCCAGTCGTTTATGCCGCCGAAATCATAGACGCTTACGTAACCGAGATTTACCAACTTTCTTGCCGCCTCTTCGCTTCTTCTTCCGCTACGGCAGTACACAAGAATAATTGCGTTTTTGTCGGGAAGATTTGTGGGAAGGTCGCTGCCTATCGTTTCGTTTGGAATAAGCACGGCGTTTTGAATATGCCCTTCGTCATACTCGCTTTGCGTGCGGACGTCCACAATTACGACTTCTTGCGTATTCATCATTTCATATGCTTGCTCGGCGGTTATTTTGCGATATACGCCTACTCTTTCCCAGCTATAATTATACCAGAACGCCATTGCTTGCGACTGAACGGCGTCCTTCGTTGCCTTTTGCCTTACGAGGAAAACAAAGCCTTTTACCTGCATTTCATCGTTTGGCATAAACTCCCAGACGTGGGATTCTTGCAGATTCAACATCGAAGTCCACCCGTACACCGAAGGTTTTCCTTCGTTTTCTTCCTGCTCCAAAAAACTACCGTTAACGGACTTTCCTCCGTCATCATGGGTTTTCAGATATTTTTCGTTGTACGGTATCACCTTGTATTCCAGCCCGAAACCAGCAACCGTTGCTTTTTCCTCTTCGGTCAATTCCCTTATATAATGGCGGTACATTTTCTCGCTCTCGTCCCAAGTACTTGCGGGAACGCCTATTTCCACAATGCGCGGATTGCTTTTGTGGTAATAAAACACGAACTTTTTTTCGTCTTGCGTTTCCGCATCGTCAGAGAACCGAAAGCCCGAAGAATCAACGTCTCGGCTAAACCGACTAATAGGAAGAGACCAAGAAAGCGCATTTTGCAGCTTCGATTTCAACGTATATGTCTTTTGCTCGGATTCGGCGCTCGGCTTGTAATAGTAATTTTCCGGTGTGCGGGCGGATACGGTTATCGTCGTCCCCGGCTGAATATGCAACACCTCTCCTTCTGTCAGATATTCGGTTATTTTTTCTTCTTCGCTTTTCGTAGAGAGAAAAGCGTAAATGCAGTTTCCCGGATTTTCCTCGGACTCCCGCCAAGAAAATCCACGGCACCACTCGCCACCGTTTATGGAAAAATGCATTTCTTTCCCCGCATCTTTATCTTTTAAGTAATCGCCGAGATTTCCCACTTCGGCATAGACCATTCCCGTATGGTCCTGCCAGATATCTTCAATCGTCGGGGTTATCTCTCTGTCCTTCAGTTTTCTTCCGCATGCGGAAAGCGTTGCAAACGCGCAAATAATCAGTACGATTGCCAGAGCAAGACTTAAAACTCTCTTTTGCATAACGAAAACCTCCTTTTGTTATCTTTTGTTTTCTTTTTTTACTTTTTCTCGAGTACTGCAAGCAAGCCTGCAAAGGATTTCTTTTTAATTGACGGAACAATAAAAACCGGAGTTATTTAAGATAATACGTTATCGTTCCGCTCGTTTCGTCCACGCCATTCTTAAATACTGTCTTGCTATCGTTTATTTTCCGTCCGTCCACCATATACGTTATACCGCCGATAAACTCGGTGTGGATATTGACGGTGGTAAGGTTTTCGAACAGAACGCAATTCCCGCTTAAAAACTCGACGGTCGACTTGCCATTGGGCCGATGCACGTTAAGGGTGGTCAACTTATACCCCGTCAAAGTATCCTTCTTCGCGCCGAAAATGCCTATTATATCGGCGTAACTTTCGTAAGGCAAAGTAAGTTCGGTAAGATTTTTACAGCCCGCTAAGGCATAATTTTCTATCCCGGTAACGGTTTTAGGGAAAGTTATTTTATTAAGACCGCTCAAATTAGCGAATGCGTACGAAAAGATATAAGTGTACCCCGACGGAACGTAGATATATTTTATTTTCGCCGCGTATTCTTCGCCGAGAGCGTCGAAAACCTTGCCGAGAACCGCTTTCACGTCGAACTCGGACGAAGAGGAACGGCCTTGCGACGGCAATCTCATCCTTCCGTCGTTGTCGTCGATATATTTCTTTACGTCGGCTATTTTTTTGTCGTTTATCCCTTTGATTGCCCAACCGCCGAGATATGTCGAGGAGTACGTAAAGTAAGAGGACGGCATCTCTTTCACGTCGCCGCAACCTTCTCGCGTACACACGAAAGTCTCTGCGTCGTAGTCGTGGCGAGGTTCGTACCAGTTATCTATTTCTTCGCCGCAAAGAGTACACGACACCGTCGCTTTGACGGTACAGTTTTCGGCATTTCTTTCGCCGTATACGGCGGAACCTCTTTTATGATTATACGGAGTCACGGGAATAGTTTCCGTCGTACGCCTGTTGCAATAAAGACACTTTTTCGCGTCCACGCCCGTAGACGAGCAGGTGGCTTCGACGAAAAATTCTGCGTCTTTCTTCATACTGTGCGACTGCGTCTTATAAAACACGTCCTTATGGCACCTTGCACATTCTCTATACGCATAATAACAGTAGTTTTCGTCCGAATTATCCCTATAATCGTACTTTATTTCCGTGCCTTCGGGGAAAGAATGATAGAGCCTTTCCGTAACCTCGGTCTGCGTTTTTCCGCACACGGAACAAACGCGCTTAACATAGCCCGGCTCTTCGCAAGTAGATTCTTTACTTTCCGCTTCTTCATAATTATGGGCGGACAAGCCTAATTTTTCGGTAACTTCGTAATCGCAAAACTTACATTTCTTTACCCTTTCGCCGAAAGCGGTACAGGTAGATGCAGTCTTTATTTCCCACGTGCCTAATTCGTGTTGCCTTATCGGTATAACGAACTCTTCTTTATGCCCACATACGGAGCAGGTCTTGCTTTCTTTGCCTTGCTCGTCGCAAGTGGCTTCTTTTTCTATAACCTTTTTGCCGAAATCGTGTCCTATGCTCTTCAATACGAACCCGCTCTTTTCGTACCCGCAAACGGCGCACACCCTTTTGCCTGTTCCGTCTTCGATACAGGTAGGTGCGGTTACTTCTATAACCTCCCCGAATTCGTGGTTGTTTCCGCAACGGTTGCTCCCCAAAAAGTTGCACGCAGAAAGGACGGCTGCCACACACGCCGCTATCACAATGGTTATTAAAATAAAAATTGTTCTTCGTTTCATTTTATCTTAATTCATCCTTTATACTCGGTTTCTTTTACCCTCTCTGTAAATAACAAAAAAACAAGGCGTTGTTCCCGACGCTTCGCAAACTTTTTACTTTCGGCAAAGCCTTGCAAAGGCGTTCGCCTCTTTTTGCGCTCTATTCGGGGCGTAGATTAGTCGGTGCGTTTCGCACAAGTTGCCGTGTTTTTCTGTCTGCACGTGTCGGGAGCAATCGCCTTGCTCCGCTTGCTTGTTAGTTGATTATTATATCTTGTCTGTCCGTCTTTTGCCTGTAAATTAAGCCCCTTTTCCGTTCGGTTTTTCAACCGCTTTCTTTATCTTTATGGATATATTATACCATATTTTGGCGTGAATTTCAACCTATAACGACCGATATATTGTGAAATTTGCTTCTTAAACAAAACACTACCGCTATTTGTTGTACGCATATTTTGCTCGAAAGATCACAATATCCCCTTCCTGCTCCTTCAACTCGCCGCTGGCATATAATTTCGAAGGCATATTATAAAACATATAATATTTTTGTTCGGACGCATTGTACAGCACTTCGGGAGCCCAAGGCACACGCAACGTCCATTCTTCCCAGTCGCTTTTCCTTCCAATTAAAGAGTATCCGCGTTCACTTCCGCATACGCTCCACGTGCTTAAATCTTTCGAACGGTAACACCTGACCGCAAGCGCTTCCACGTCTTCATCGTAACCGGTAAGCCCCGACAAGCCGTTCCAACCGTAATGAGAATACAAGCCGCCCGTAACGTATACATAGTAATAACCGCCGTATTCCGCGTCTTGTTCTTTAGAAACGTAAATCACGCCAGGGTCACTGCCAACCGCGTCCATTTGATTATACGAATATAATTCGTTATTGAAATTTCCGTCCGCATTCAAACCCGTTGCATAATCAAGATACACGCCGTTTCCGTCAAGACTTACGCCCATATCCTGATTACATCCCGAAAAACAACTCAAAGCGAAAATCGCAATCATTAAAAATATTAAAAATTTTTTCATTTTTTAATCTCCAAATTATTCCTTATATGCCTTGAGTGCTCGGTTGGAAACTTCCGTGTATCCATAAATATAGTCATCAAACGTCAACGTGCCATAACGAACCTTTTGGTTCAACGGGTTTGCCCAATTATCAATCCACGCACGATCGGGCATATACCACCAATCGCCCGGTTTGGAAACAGCGGAAGATTCCAACACCGCCATCGCACTCGACTTACCAATCTTATTTGCAAGTTTGTCGATTGCCGTTGTCTGATCGGCTTGCTGAGCAGAAACATACCCGTTGTCCGCCGCATATTTTTGCCCCTTCGTCATCAACCATTCTACAAATTTTACGCTTTGATCTTTGATAGGCGTACCTTTTCTAATCGCTACATAGTAGCCGAGCGAATGCGTTGCAGCTTTACCCATTGCAGCAACTTCATCGGTGTAAGGATCTGTGTCGGTATATTCTTTATATACGGGAAGCGGCGCAATACCCCAATCGAAATCTGAGCTGTCCTGAATCAACTTATAGTTGGAATAATATTGCACGAGCATTGCCAAAACGCCCGAAGAGAAATATTGCACGGAAGTCGTTCCATTAAACGCACTGGGATAAGGACAAATATTTAAACCGCCCTCTCCCGCAAGCATACAAAACCGTTTGAAAGCCTCTTGCGTACAGGGAAGTTCCTTGAGAACGTCCGCTGCCTCTTTCTGCTCTATATCTGCACGAACGGTCGCTTTTGTTCCATTCACTGTATAATAAAAGTCAGTATCGTTTTCCGAATTGTAAGAGATTGTATCTCCGACATTAGCATCAATTACATCAGCAAGTTCAATCGTTTCGCCCGCCGCATAATTCGTACCCGTATAAAGTCCCGTATACGTTTTCCCCTCTTTTACGATATAGTTAGGAACAGTGGACGGAAGCGAATAAGTGAAATCGCCGTTGCCCGTCATATCCTGTAAACAGTCGCCGCCGACCGACCAACAGTAGTTAAACCACCATTCGGTATAATAACCGTAATCCGTCGTAGAAGATTTATTCTTCGTTTTCGTCATCAACATACCTAAATCTTCGATTTCGTCCCAACTACAAGAGATTCTGTCGTTAAACACCAAAACGCTTCCCGTAGGATATCTCCACAAAGAGCCCGAAAAATCACTACCGTCACAATAATAAGGGTTATTACTACGGAAATAGCCTTTTGCGGGAATGTCTACCGTAAGCCCGTAATCGGCTTTTTTCTTACCGTTATAGTCGGCAAGAGTGCCGGCGTTGAATGCGGCAATATCTTTTGCGTCTACACTGATACAAACCACGCCTGCCGCTTCCAGCGCCGTTTTATTGTAATACAATACGGTCGGATCGTTTACTGCCGGCAAACCGTATAAAGCATCGTCGGCATTCGACGTGGTATTCTGAATATCATAGTGATATCTTGATTCTTGGTCCTTGTATAAACCTGCAAAAACATTATCCGAAAACAATCCTGTCAGATCCGTCATATTTCGCGTATGCTTTTTGAAATATTCGTCCGAACCGATAACCACGTCCGGTCCGTTGGAAGACGGAAGCACGTTGCTAAGCTTTCCGTCTATTCCCCCAGAATTAACCGGCATACCCATAACTTTTACATTATCTACGTCTCCCTGCGTGTTATTATATTCACGAATCATTCCGGAAAACAGTTCCAAAATTTCCTGCGTCCCCGTATACATAAAATCAAGCGTAGCTTTTCCACCCGCGCCGTCACCGCAACCCGTTGCAAATAAAGTACTGCAACAAACCGCGGCGCATATAATTTTCGTTAAAATTTTGCTTTTCATAATTTTACTCCTTGATATAATATTTTTTTGAATATGTCATCCTTTCAGTCCAGCCGAGAATGATATACCCGAAATAATTTTATCCTGAAAAATCATATACAGAACCAGAAGAGGCATGACCCCGAATACTGCCGATGCGGAAACGACCGCTTTATCAGAATACCCTCCGTTAAAGAACGATAACGCAAGCTGTATGGTGTATTGCTCGGGATACCTCAAATAAATCAACGCAGTTGAATAATCGTTATATGTACCGATGAAGCCTAATACCAACTGTGCGATCAGAGCAGGTATTCCCAAAGGTATCATAATCGACGTAAATATTTTCAGTTTTCCACAACCGTCAATTCTTGCGGCGGCAAGCATATCGTCTGGTATCCCCTTAAAATATTCACGCAAAAACATCACTGTGCCTACTGTACCAAAGCACCCGGGAATGAGCATTGGCAAGGAAAGTCCCGAACCACTCGTCCAACCATAGGAGTCAAACAATACATATGAACTCGACATACTCACACAACCAGGCACCATAAGGGTAAAAATCATAAAATAATAAATCTTTGATCTTCCGGGATAATCCAATTTGGCGAAACCGTAAGCAGCAAACGCTGAAACAAAAACCCCAACAAAAACGGGAATCGTTGCATAAATCAAACTATTGAAAAAAGAAGCCACAAGATCTATGCCGATAGAAGAACTGTAATCAAAAATTCTTGTATATTGTGAAAACGTAACCCCCTGTTCCGGCCAAAACGTAAATCCGATCGCATTGGCTTCCGCTGATGTTTTTACCGAATTAATCACCAACACATAAAAAGGTAAAATCGTTACCGTCAACAAGAGAATCAATGCCATAATGGATAGCGGGTTAAACTTACTCATAAACGGATAAGTCGTATGTTTATATACGTCGTCCTTTTCGAATATGTGTTGAAATATCGCCATCAAAACGGCAAGCATAACACAAACACAACAACCGATTATTGCAGTTTCTCTTACATGATACCCAGGTTGCGACGCAAATAACATTCCAAGCCCAAAAAAGCACGCACTAAAAATAAGAATCGGCGTTGCAAAAAAGTGAACGATTTTATAAACGGAATGAAATTTATTTAATTTCTTTCCACAAGAAATATCCTTAAAAATCATAGCACACCCACTTCTCCTGTAACTTAAAATTGATTCGCGTAATAATGAAAATTATTATTGCCAAAATCCAACCGAGCGCCGAACCAATTCCGTATCCGAACTGATAAGAATTTCTGAAAATCATATTATACATATAAACTACCGTAGTATTCCAAGCATACAGCGTTTCCGTCCACATCGGCGTAAACATTGTACTATAACCGAATTGATAGTAAATATTCATTTCCTGCAAAGCACCGATTAAACGCATTGTAACCAAGTATCCCAACGTGGGCGTGATGGCAGGAAAAATAATTTTTCTAAATATTTGTCCCTGCGTCGCCCCATCGATCATTGCCGCTTCCGAATAGCTTTCATCTACTCCCGCAAAAGCCGCTTGCAGCAAAACAGTAGCGTATCCCAAACCCGACCAAACACTTACCAAAACCATACAAGCACTGAACAGGACGGGACTGCCTGTCAACCACGGAACCGATTCAAAATTTAAAGAAGTCAACCATTGATTGAATACGCCCGATTTTTCATCGTAAAACATTTTGAATACGATTGCGACAATCGAAACAGAACAAACGGTGGGAATAAAGAACACGGATCGAAAAAATCTCCTTGCAAATTTAATTTTGTTTAATTGATAAGCGATGAAAACGGCAATAGCCAACCCAATCGGCACCGTAAACGTAAACATTCCTGTCGTTAAAAGGGTATACAGGATATCCTTTCCGTACACGTTATAATCAAGTAGGTTTTGAAAATTCTGAAATCCTATGAACGTCGCTCTCGAAAAATCGGTGTCACGCATATCGAAGAAACACATTACCAGCGACAATAACATAGGAAGAGCCCCAAAAAGTATGAACCCTATAACAGGCAACGAAGAAATCAAGAAGTTTTCAACGTGATCCTTACGCCTTATCCATTTTCGCTTTTTTTGATAATTGATAGCAGAAGTTTCATTCATAATCAATCTCCTTAAATGTTTAATTTTCTTTTTTCTCGGCAAACACAAATACAACAAGCGCTTACCGCCGTAATCGTACAGCCAATATCGAGTAAGCTTCCGCACCCGAAGTTCGGAAGCGTCGTTCCCGAAACGTCAAAACCAAATCAAACGAAAATCCAGCATAGGATTTTCGTTTTTTCTTCATCACGTTAGCTTGTCTTCACGAAACAAACCGCATAAATATTGCATAAACTTCTCCACATCAACATCTACGGCATATTCGAGTTCCACGCCATCTTCGTCAGGTAAAGTCATTGCGCGACACACGCCGTCCGTTTCTACACGGAATCTCCCTTTTGCAAATTTCACCAACTCCGTGTTAAACAGCGTAGCTGCGGTAAGTGGATCGTGCATAGTCGGCAGCACCCCGCGCTCTTGATTATGATCAATCCAAATCTCGGTCATTTTCACTAAAAGCCTATATTTAGCCGATTCGAGAGAGGATAAATATTCAAGTGTACGTTCATTAAACATGCATTTTCTTGTAATATCTACACCAACGGCTTTTATGGGAACGCCTCCCAAAAAGACAGTCTTTGCAGCCTCAGGATCACAAAGCACATTCCACTCAACGTCTTGTTCGGAAAAGTTTCCACCCATAATGAGAAGGCTTTTTGCCAATTGAAACGCCGCATGGTCTTTTTCGATTACTCTTGCCAGATTGGTTAACGGTCCTATTGCTAATAAAGTAATTTCATAAGGATGCGCTTTTAAAGTTTGTATAATAAAATCGACCGCGCCGTCTTCCGTTTGCTCCTTTTCCATCTCGGAAGGTATGTAATGCGGAATATTCGCTTTTCCGTCAACGTCAGCTTTTTCAAATTTCTTCACTTCTTCCTTTTCGGGAATATCCTCTCCAACGTAAACCTTAATTTCATCCTTTTTGTCAAATAGCGAAATCAATTTTGCGGCGATTTTCGCTCTTTGCTGGCTGTTTCTGTAAACCGTAGTTACTCCGATAAGATTAGCTTGTTCTGCCAACAATAAACCTAAAGTATATGCGTCATCGATATCGTCTCCAATATCGGTATCCAATAAAATCATTTCTTTGTGCATTTTTGATTTTCTCCTGATACAAATAAAAATTCAAAGCTAATTTCATTTTGCTCTTTATATTGCACCATAATTGTACCATAAATATAATGCTATCTCAATATCATTTTCCAGTTATATGCTTGTCATTTTCCGATATTATTATCTCAAAACACTTGACATTTCTACTCGGATAATTTATCATAAAAAAGGAGGCTCTTTATGAAGTTAAACTATGTATATATCGATACCTATCGCACTCCTACCCATATTCAAACGCATTTTCATAACTGTATGGAACTGGTCTATTATCACCATACCACTGGATATATTACATGGAAACATTCAACCCAACAGGCTTCAAACTCTTTGGTATTTATGGACAAAGAAACAGGTATATATGAACAACTAGATTTCTCAGATAACACATTGCTAATTATCCCTCCCAATATTCTACACGACGAAAAGCATTTTTCATCGTCGAAAGTAACAGCAATAGGATTTACCCCCGAGAAGGAGAACAGCTTCTTTTTTCATTCAAGAAATCCCATTTTATTTCTCGATCACAAAAAAATAGCATATGAATATATTTGTAAAATTGAAAAAGAATATTCTAAGCGTTCCCCTTTTTACCAAGAAATGATTTGCCTATTATTAAATCGTTGTCTTGCGGAAATAGATAAAACTGGCATTTCTTCAACGAAAGACAAGTTACTTGAAGAAACCAAACATTATATAGACGAACATTTTTCACACAAAATAAAAATAGGTGAGCTGGCTCCCCAGTCCTTTTATTGCCCGGATTATTTTTCCAAAATATTTAAAGAAAAATTCGGTTTAACACCGAAAGTTTACATTCAAGAAAAAAGATTGGAGTATGCCAAAAAATTAATCATGGAAACAGAATTAACGCTAAACCAAATCAGTGAATTATGTGGTTTTAGCGATTATGTTCAATTCAGCAAATTTTATAAAAAAAAAGAAGGTATTTCCCCTTCCCAGGTACGCAATACAAAGGAGTAACGCTTATTCTCGCCTTTATTATACTTGATTTTCAACTTGTTGTCAGAACTTTCCCGAATATTTTAACTGTAAAATCAATCCAACTATTGTTTATTCTTGAATGGATACGATAAAGCAACCAAACAACAAATCCTTTATCATATTTAAAGCGTTAGCTTATCATCGCCAGCAATAATTCTCCGTATTATTCCCCTTGCATATTTCATCTCGTCTTCGCTTGGCAGATTTGTCGGTAACGTATTTTCTATATCCAACACCTCTATTTTGAGCCCGCGTAGTTGTAATAGGGCAATACTCGAATTTTCGTAATATTCTTCATTTTAGACAAAAGCTTTGCCATTTGTTCTATCTCTCCCGAATCCCACTCTGACACGTAAGGAATTCGGATTTTTATTTTACAGCCTTTTTCGTCTAAATAGCTCAAATTTTCAAGAATTCGTTTATTGCTCTGCCCCGTGCATTTTGTATGTACGTTTTCGCCATACGCTTTCGAATCATGTTGAACATATGTTTACTGTTTTCTATTGAGTGCGTATCCATATAAACATTCTCTACAAGAAACGCACTTATATGCATAATACGCCAACTCCGATTTTGCTATAAGGCTTTCGGGATTATGACACCATACGCATTTCAAAGGACAACCCTTAAAAGACACGGTGGTTATTATACCGTTGCCGTCGTGTACGGCAAAACGTTTTAATTTTAAATATTTTTGCTTACATTTTACATTCCCGTTATTTTTTCTTTATCCGTAAATAATTCACTATAATCCAATTCTTTCGCTTTTACACCCAAAGTACTTTCAATAATATTTAATACTTGATACTTGTTTTTGTAAGAAGTTCTGTTCCTGATTTCGTATAAAGATGAGTTAAATACAAATAATATCCCCCCCCCCCGAAAACCTTTGACCAGCGAATATAAATCGTTGATAACGCACCATTCGCCTTAATCACTTGTATTGCCAGAGCATTGTACAATTCGGTATTTTGAATGCGGTCGAGCACGCGAATTGTACCGAAATTTCCGTTTTCGCTTACAAGAAACGAAAATACTTTTTAAATAAGTCAATAAGCTTTACCATAATCTTAAAATGTTCTTTAGCATATTCATCAAATATCGAAATATCAGTCTGACTTAAATATTTTTCGTATTCATCCAAAATATAACTATATTGTTCACTATCTATTTGTCTTTGCTCCAAAAGATATGAACAAACATCAAATTCCACAAGCTCAACAAATAAAATGCGATCAGTTTTGTCTGTTTTATATATTGGAGGATGTGAAAAGGCATTATTTTTAAATCGGTACCACGTATAGTTAAATATCCCAAATTACTTTCGTTGTTTTCGTTTATGTTTTCCATTAAAAGATGCAGCTCGATCTGTATAACGATTTAAATAATAATATATTGAACCACTAAATTCACTTTGGGTAATGGTATTAACCAATACTAAAAATCATCAATGGTAAGATTTAAAAGTCCTCTCGACAGGCTTATCCTTCTGCAATGTACGCCATACAATAACAATATCTCCAATGATTCATTTTTGTAAGTTCGCTTTGATTCCGCTTATGTTCACCATTCAGACATACGAAAAAGGAGCGTTAGCAAACGCTCCTTTTTTGTGTATTTTTTCGCTATTTCGGGCTGTTTTGGGCATTTTTCGCTCAAAAAAATCCTTTTTCTTCAACTTGACGCACAGGCGGGACGGGACGTGAAGCCCGCCCTTTTTTCTCCCCTTTTGAGCTTCTTATTTTTTCCTTGGATAAACCTTTCTTTACGTCTCCTTAAAACAACCCTTTCAGGGACGGAGGCAAAGGCGAAACGACAGAAATTTCTTTGCCCGTGACGGGATGCGCAAATTCCAGCTTCGACGCGTGCAACCCCAATCTCCCCAGAGGATTTTTCGTTCCCCCGTATTTTTCGTCGCCGACAATCGGAGATCCCTCCTCCTTGAATTGTACGCGGATCTGATTTTTTCTGCCTGTGTCTATTTGTACACGCACAAGCGCATATTGCGCGTTTTCCTTCACGACGGCGTAATGCGTAATCGCTTTTTGTCCCGACGGATCGTGCGTAGAATATACGATGTTGTTTTTATTTTCCTTCAAAAAGGAAACGATAGTCCCCTCCTTTTTCGGCGGTTTCCCTTCTGTCACCGCGTAGTATTCCCGCGTTTTTATATACTCGTTCCAGTTCATTCTCAACATGGAATGCACTTTTATATTTTTGGCGAATATCAAAACGCCCGAAGTCTCCTTGTCTATTCTGTGCAGAATAAACGGCCGACCACCTTTTTTCCGCAGATATTCCAACACGTAAGCAAACGCGCATTCCGCTTCCTTGTCGCTTTCCACAGACAGCAGCCCCGCAGGCTTATCCACCGCGATAAAATCTTCGTCTTCGTACAAGATCTTTAGAGAAAATCGTTTTCTCGGCGCTTCCGCGCTCCTTCCTTCCTCCTCTCGTATAGGGTATTTGGAAATTTTCACTTCGTCGTCTTTTGCCAGCGGAAAATCGTGCCGTGTGGCGACGCTGCCGTTGATCAGGACAAACCGCCCCGACAAAAGCGCTTTGACGTTGTTTCTCGATGTGCCGAGCTTCGCCAAAAGAAACTCCAACAGCGCTCCGCTGCGGTTTACTTTATATTCCGCCGTATATGTCCTGCCCGAGCCTCTTCCGCCATCCGCAGAACGAGGCACTTTTCGGCCCGCAACGCCCTTTTCTATTTTCTCTCTCGAACGTCTGTCCGAAGCTCTTTTATCCGACGGCATTTCAGCCCTCCCGTTTATTTGAGGCAAAGAGGAAAAGCAATAAAATTCTTCCGTCCTCGTCCTGTTTAATGTATCGCCGCATAGCATAAAACAAAAGCCCGCTGCGTCCATGCGATATCTATTTCCTTAAGTTTACTATAAAAACGCCCTATTTGTCAAGCGGCGGAAAAAATAAAAGCCGAGTTTCTGTATTCGGCTTTTTCAACTAAAAGAGAAGTATAAAGCGCGTACGTTACACGGAACGGAAAAGATACCCTTTCGACCTGATATATTTTACAAAGCCCACGCATTTCTATTTTTTCAGAGTACGCTCGAGTCTCCCGTGCCGAGGTCTTCGGCCGCCGCGTAAAAAGTAAACCTCAGATCTGCCGACAACGGAATCGTCGACCCGATTGCGGACGAAGTGAGCTCGCCGCAATTTAACCCCGTAACGGCGCAAAATTCACGCACGAGACTTTCCTCATATTCGAGATTGATCCAAAGGACAAGCGTATTTTTTCCCGCCGTAGCTTCCGCCGCTCCGACCTGAATGGCAGCAACCTTTTCCGCCGTCACGGTCTCTCCCGCCGAGGTAAGGGTGACAAACTGATTTCGGCTATCCGGTACGGAAGGAGCCGAGGCAAACGCGGCCGTCGCCGCCCAATAAATTTCCGAATTCTTCGCCCCCGCGGCGGGCGTAAATCCATCCATTACGCTGATTTTCACTACATCGGACAGATAACCGCTCAAAGAGCCCGAGGTTCCCGTGGAAACGGTTTTACCGAAGGTCGTGCCCGACAGAGCTTCCGCTTCCACGGCGACGCGCTTCCCATCCGCGGAATCGAGCGTAAGCGCGACCCGCATAACGACGTTGTTGTAGGCGTTTTTTTCCGTGATGATGGTATCGTATTCCGGCATCTCGAAAGCTTCGTCCTTCAGCTCTGTGCCCGCGTCGTCGTATATGCCTCCGTCCAGGTCATACCGTACGCCGTCGTAGCGATAAAACGAACAGAGAATTTCGGAAATACCGAAACCGGCGACGCTGATTTTTCCCGTCGCCGTCACGCGCGTAGAGGAGGAAAACCACGCAAGTCCCTGCCCGATTAAGAGAATAAGGCTGGTGAAAAAAAGAAGTCCCGAACAGACCCACCCTCGATAAAATTTTTTTCATCTCTTTTTTCATAGCAACGCCTATCCCGTTTTCTTGCAATCGCTTTTACTTTACAGCTCTTTGTTTCCGATTATCCGACGTAAGGCTCCACGACGCCCATTTCCCCGTAAGGCTTTACATAGGCAGCGTCGCCCTCCTTGACGTAAGCATATACGATGTCGGTGAGAGGCTCCGTTACGGCGTATATCCGTTGGAAGCTGATTACCAGGCTCCCCGCCGCGCCTTTGTCGAGAATAAACGCCGTGCGCGACCAGACATAGCCCTCGCCGCCCACAAAAACACCGGTTTGGCCTTCCCCGATAAAGTCCAGGGAAAACCCCTTCGAGCCGATATTTCCCGCGTTTCCGTCCTCCTGCCCCTGCACCTCTATGGCGCAGACGGAAAGGTTTCTATCGGAGGCGGCAAGAAAATAGCTTCCTTTTTTCAACTTGAACGTGTGTGCAAAGACGAGTTCTCCGCTCACGGTGCCTTTTGTGCCGTCTGCGTTGTAATACGTATGTTCGCCTGTGGGCGGCACAAGTACGGCGTAATTAGGGCTTTTAAGAGGATTTGCCTTGTATGCCTCGTTTGCCATATTTTTTTCTACCGTAGCAACGTCGTAGATTCCCAAATATCCCATATTGCCGCCGATATCTTTAGAGGAATAGTAGAGAGTAACATTCGCATCCTGATGCAAAGTGAAATGGATACTGTTAGCGGCGTAGGTGTTCCCCTCGCCGTCTGAAACCGTACGATATCCGTCTTTACCTCCGGGCAAATTATAATTGGCCATCTGGAAAAAAAACTGCGTTTTTTCTACGTTTTTTACCGTTCCTTTCTCTTCCCCCGACAAAACCTCGTACTTTGCGGTTATTCCGAAGTCCTCGCTCGAAGGCTCGACGGCTGCGCCGCCCGAATAAATTAAGGTATCGTGGAGATAATCTCGAAAATACGTATAGGCCCCAGCATTTTCGGAAGCCGTCGCGGCAGTAAAATAATCTTTTGAAAAATATCTGCTTGTCGCAGGGTTAAAAGCCTCTCCCTGAAACATCGCTTTATATAAATAGTAATCGCTTTGAAGGCTGGAGGAAGAATAATTACCCGGCAGGACATCCGTATTTGTAGGCTTCCATTGATTCTCTATTTTATCCGTTATAAAGTCGTCCCCTTCGGGATCACGATATTCGGCTGTTATATAATAAAAGGTATCGTACGCTTTAGTACCGTTATAGTTAAACCCGCGGATACGGTACTCGGACAATCCTTTTCCCCATTTATTCCCCTCGGTATCGATGTCTTTCGTTACCAGGGTAAACACCCCCAAGCCGTTGTCTTTTGTTCCTTTGATAACCTGCCGCCCCTTAAAGCTTACGCCCCCGTCTGTTCCCGACGTACCTCCGACAGGTTCGCCGTAGCCTTCCGTTCCCGTCGTATTGTTTTTTAAGATATAGGGATCGAATATATTGCCTTCTCTGTAATTTTTGAGGATCTTGTATGAATAGGTTGTCGAAGCGCCGTCCACCTCGATCGTCGCAGAACCGTTCGGATCATTTTGACCTTTATCCACATTGGTACGTACCGTATTGATCATCTCCGTGAAATTGACGATACCCGTATTGCCGCTGGCAAGCGCCACGTCGAAAAAGCCTTCCGCCGTGCTCATGCCTTTCTTCGTACCGTTTCCCACCAACGTATAGGCGGAATACGCCGTCGATTCGGCGGAAAGCACGCCGTTGGCCACCCCTAACGAGGTAAACGAAACCTTATCCGTTTCAAGCGTGGAATCACTTTGATTGATGTAGCCGATAAACAGCCCCATATTCACTTTTCCGTCCCCTAAATCCGGAGAGGAAGAGGACTCCGCGCCGCTTCCGCCCAAGCTCGCGCCGGGATTTTCTTTGGTCGAATTTATAGTGAGGTTAAGCACGTTGAAGTTTGATACGTTTGCCCCGTCCGTAACCGTGCCGAACAATCCCACATGAGGGAAATAGGCTCTTTTACCGTCTAAAAGGACGTTGTCCGTCACACTGCAATTGGCAATAGTGATTCCGTTGCCGCGAAACGTGTGACAAAATTCCGTGTTTGCGCCGCTCACCCCGATCGGCGGAATACCGCCGTATTTGGTATAAGCGCTCATATCGATAACCTTTTCCGTCAGATTTAAGTCGCTTTTTTCGTTATCCGTGTTGTTTTTATAGGCAAAATATTCCCCCCCCCCCCGCGAAGGAGCGGAAGCATCGCCCAGCGTCGAATCCCCCAGCCTCGGCTTACCGAGCTGAAACGTCGTTCTCTCGTTGAAAATTCCTTTATCCGTCAGATACGCGAGGTTATAAAGATGTACGGGTTTGGTAATGATAAACACGCAATCGGTAAGCTTACCGTCCGCCCCTATATTGATAACGGAATCGGCGTCGAAATAGGATTTCACCACCGAGGCGTTAAAAGAAGTATCTATTTTAGGCCTTGCAAACCAGGCCACCGAGGAGGCGATAAGCGTAAAAATGCAAACGGGCAGTAAGGCGCAGCAAAAAAATATCGTTCTGATTCTTTTACGGACGGCTATGTTTTTGGGTAGTTCTTTCTTTTTCATCGGCCTTCTTCCTCCTTTGCCTTTTCTTGTTTCAAAGCAAAAGACGTTTATAACAGATAAACCCGTTTTCCGCTTTATGTATAAAAATAGCGTCCTTACTTTTTTCAAATTTTTATTGCACTGCCATAACAGTATAGCATAAAATAAACGATTTGTAAAAGGTTTTGCTGAGGTCTGCTCCATATATCTTAGTATTGCGTGCGTCGTTAAGTTAAAGTAAACAAAGCAATTATAAAAGCACGGGAAGGTTTTATCCCGTACTTGATATCTATTCCTTTTTGTCTATAAAAAGAGATACAGGCGATTTTTACGCTTTTTACGGAGATATCCTTTCACTGCGGGGCGGAGCGTAAACCGCAGCGCGCCTTTCGGACACAGACGGATACAGCGCAGACAGCGAATACACTTTTCGTCGGGCCTTCCGTTATGCATGGCGTGCATCGGACAATTTATTTCGCATATTTTACAATCATTACATTGAGAAGAGCACGTAATTTTTACGCCCACCCTGCTGCGCCACGCGGGAAAAAAATCGGAAAACGGATTTTTGAAAAGCTTGGGGATTTCCGCCTTTTGCGGCCGATAAATCCGCTCGATTACCGGGGATAAAAAAGAATTTTCCCCGCCGTCAGGCTCGGATAAAAAGCTATGCCCCGTCGGAACCGCCGCCGCGGCAATCACGGTACCGCAAACGCAATCGGATGCTTCCCTTAAAACATTTCCCGGCGATATGCCGCCATAGGCTGCGATCAGCACGACATATTTTGCGGAAACCGCATGCAAAAATCCGCGGACCGGCGTCGGAATATTTTGACAATAAACCGGAAACACGATCACCGCCATTTCCGCGCCGTAAAAGGCGGCCTGGCCGATAAGACAGACGGGCGCGTTCAGACGTTCGGCAATCCGTTTCGCCACGCTTAAACTATGCCCCGCGCCCGAAAAACAATAGACGGCAACGCTCATACGTCTTTCTCCACAAACTCGCACATCTGCCGATACTCGGGAATTTCGTCAAGGGAAAACCCCAACAGGTTTTCGATTTCGTAAGTCGCTTCCTCGCGGGTAAGATTACGTTTTCGGGTCGCAAGAGAAATTTCTATGGCGCTGAAAGGGATCATTTGGCTTTTACATTGATAAAAACGCTGAAATTGCGTGTATTCTTTGCACTTTTCGATATTACAGCTCGTATGTAATCCCCTTCCCGATTCCTCCGGCGCCACCCAGCCGCATTCGCCGATTAAAATTTCTTTCACGGAATTCCAATCGTAACGGCCGCCGCAAATACGGTCGAAATCGAGATGGACAAAGGCGGGAATATTTCCGCTCCGGGAAGATCTGCGTATCGCGCCGCGCAACGGCGGCAAAAAGAGCGGCTCCGCATGAATTGCCTCCACTACGTTTTCGACCAATTCATTGGAATAGGGCAATCGATTTTTCGGGCCGCCGCCATACGCAAGCTTCCGCATAGTAGCCAGCGTATGAAATTGTCCCCTGCGAAGCGGCGGATGCAGCGTTAAGATACGTCCGATGTTCACAATAATCTGCAAGGCCTTATTATCCGCGAAAGAATAAGCCATTTTCGGCGCCATGTGGTTGTAATAGAGCCCCAACATCTGCACCGGCTCGTTTCCCGCCAGAAAATACGGCACGCGGTTGGCCACAAGTTCGGGATAAAACAGCACATAAGCCAACGACGGACACGCGCAGGTATTGCCGCTTAAGGCGAAAAGCTTCCGATATACCCGACGCAGATCCTCGCGGCTGACGGTACGGGAGATAAATTCCACATTGGAAAATGCCTTTTTCGCGTTTTCGACGCTTTTTTTTGCGTTTTCGGACATAAACGGGATTTCCCACGTCATGGCGAGGACTCGCAGCCCCTTTACTTTCGAAAGATAATACAGCATAAAGGCGGAATCCTTGCCGCCCGTATAAAATAATCCCGCGTCGAATCTGGAGCGTTTGGAGCGAGGGATTTCCTCCATCAGCGGCACGATGCTTCTCAGATTTTCCGTTTCCTTTTCCGTCTGACACATCGGGCATCGTCCCTGCGCGTCGAATTCCAGCCCCGGAATGATAAAATCGTTGGCCGCGCATTTGGTACAGAAAACCGCCTCCTTAACAGAACGGGGCGTCTTACGAAGCTCGGTTGAAAGAACGACTTGCGTTCCTAAAAGTTTGCCGAGACATTTTTTCTCGCGTTCGTTCAGGTCTTTGGGAAGCGAGGAGATAACCGCCGCTTGACGGTTGGTCAATTTTATCCGATTACGGAACATATTTTCTTTGTTTC
>ERZ1108162.100-NODE-100-length-26247-cov-4.448305_pt1 | contig 26247 bp, 28 predicted proteins | sample MGYA00403698_ERZ1108162 | MGnify/ENA primary metagenome ERZ1108162 (study PRJEB35170, sample SAMEA104062405) | human gut metagenome | biome: human gut; feature: human-associated habitat; material: faeces | place: Denmark | collected 2012-04-30 ... | reverse complement strand
GGCGGCCGAAGGGCTTCAGCCCGCCCCGCATGCCGCAGGGAAAGCCGAGACAGTTTTCGTCGTTCCAGGTAAACCCGAACATCTTTACGCCCGCGGCAAGCAGCGTCTCCAGCCGCGAGAGGTCATTTTCCAGCAGTCCCCCGTCCTCTATCGTCAAAACGCCGCGTATCCCCGCGCTTTTCAGTTCCCCCTCCGCCGCGCGAAAGGCGGAAAGAAAGGGCAGAGCGCGCCCCCACGGGTCCGACGAGGCGGAGCGGGAAAACAGGGCAAAACATTGTAAAACGCAATCTCCCCCGATGAGCTTTTCGAGGGAGATCTGCGCGTTTTTCATATGTAGAAATTGTTCCGCGCCCCGTGCCGCCGTGAGCGTGTCCGAGTGCAGATCTCCGTAACGCAAAGAATTCTTCTCCCCCCCGCGTTACGCTTTGGAGCGGCCCTTAAACAGGCGCAGAATCAGCCGAATCACCTTCGGCGGCTTCAAACAAATGATTTTTGACATCCTTCTCCTTGTTGATCGCGACGAGGAGAACTCCCCTGTCGCAATCGATTTCGGCGTTTTCGTTCACGCCCACGTTGGAGATGCCGCGGCAGCTGCCGTAACAGAGCGTCAGATCGTCCGTGGGATAGAACAGCCCTCTGTTATTTATTATATGCGCGGCGCCGCCGAAGGGTAACAGGGAGACCGTTTTGCCGAGGATGTTTTTCAACGAAAATTTGCCCGTATGCACGGACAGGAGCGCGGAATCCGTAATCATTTCGCAGGGCATTCCCGCGCGGCAGGCACGGTAAAGCAGGTGCAGATTGCCGAGAAAATGATCCTCGCGCCCTCCCCCGCCGCCGTAAAGCTCGATGCGGGTTATCCCCTTTTCCTCGGCGAGAGCGAGCATTTTTTCCAGCGCGATTTCCCCGTCCGTCTCGTTTTTTTCGGAGGGGAAAATTTCCGCGGGGCGGGGGAAAGGAATTTCCGCCGCGGAGTCGAAATCGCCCAGATTTTCGTCGATACGCACCCTGCCCTTTGCCCAGTTATAGGCCCCGTCCGCGCAAAAGACCAGCGCGTTTGTATCGTCTATTTCCCCTTTGTACGGCTCGCCGTTTAACAGAATAACGCCCTTCATCTTCACGCGCCGCGCAGGGCCTCGATCGCCGCGCGGCGGTCTGCGGCTTTGAATACGGAGCTTCCCGCCACGATGACGTTCGCCCCCGCCGCCTTTACCGACCCGACGTTTTCGGGCGTGATGCCGCCGTCGATTTCAATGTCCAGGGCCTGCCCGCTTCTCTCGGCAAGCGAGCGGAGCGCGCGCACCTTTTCCAATACCTCGGCGATAAATTTCTGGCCGCCGAAGCCGGGAAAAACGCTCATGACGAGCGCCATATCGCACAGCGGAATCACGCCTTCCACCGCCGACACGGGCGTATCGGGATTAATCACCGCGCCGCACTTTGCGCCCGCGCGTTTGATGAGCAGAAGCGTTTCTTTCAAATTGTCTTTACAGGCCTCCGCGTGCACAGTGACGATATCCGCGCCCGCCTTTACGAAACGTTCGACGTATTTTTCGGGCTGCACGATCATCAGGTGACAATCGAGCGGCAGCGAGGTGCGCTTGCGGATGTCCTCCACCATTTTTATGCCGAAGGTGATATTGTTGACAAAAACGCCGTCCATGACGTCGCAGTGCACAAGATCCGCGCCGCTCTCCTCCAAATTTTTCACTTCCTCGCCCATCTTCGAAAAGTCCGCTGAAAGAATGGACGGAGCGATTTTGATTTTCCTCATAGGTTACTCCTTAAAATCTTTATTTTTTAAGCAGGACGTAGCACTCCTCGTCCATGAGCGCGCCGTCAAAACGAAGCTCGCTCTGCGCCAGCCGCCCCTCATAGGCAAAACCGCACTTTTCCAGCACCCGTTTGGAGCGCAGATTGTGCGGATAGCAATAGGCCGAAACCAAATCGAGCGCCATGTGCCCGAACGCAAACCGTAAAACGGCCTGCGCCGCTTCCGTCATCAGTCCCTTTCCCCAATAGCTTTCCGACATGGCGTACCCGAGCATTCCCGCCTTCGGGTTTGATCGTTTAGGGTCGTCTATGACGCCGATGGTGCCGATCAGCTTCCCGTCTATTTTATGGACGATTCCGAAAATCCCCTTTTTGCCGCAAAAGACCTTTTCCAGTGCGTCCTCGCTTTCCTCCAGGCTTTCGTGCGGCTTCCAGCCCGCGTTTATGCCTACGTTAGCCTCGCGGCTGTAGGCGAACACCGCTTCCGCGTCCGAGGGGGACAACGGCCGAAGCAAAAGCCTTTCCGTCTCAATTTTACCGTTCATGCTTATCCTCTCTTTCCAGCCAGCTCGCCCGAAGCTGACCGCACGCGCCGCCGATGTCCGAACCGATCTGCCGCCGCAGCGTCGCGCTCAGACCGCCCTTTTCCAGCAGCCCCAAAAAGCGGTAGGCTTCCTTATCGCCCGTGGCGCGCAGCTCCCGCTCCTTCACTTCGTTGAGGCGGATGAGATTGACGTGGCAGGGCTTTCCCTTGAGGAGGGACACCAGCGCGCGGGCATGCTCCTCGTCGCAGTTCTCTCCTTCGATAAGGGTATATTCGAAATAGTATCTTCTGCCCGTCCGCTCGAAATAATAGGCGCAGGCCTTCAGAATTTCCGCGATCGGATACGCTTTTGCGACGGGCATTACGCGCCTTCTCTCCCCGTCGTCGGTGGCGTGCAGGGAAACCGTCAGATTGACGGGGATTCCCTCGTTTGCCAAAGCGTACATTTTCGGCACCAGCCCGCAGGTAGATAGGGAAATATTCCGCGCGCTGACGTTCAGGCCCTCTTCGGCCGTGACGTTGCGCAAAAATTTTATCGTCTCGTCGTAATTGTCCAGCGGCTCGCCGCTGCCCATCAGCACCACGTTGGTTACGGCCCGTTTTCCCGTCCCTGCTTCTTCTTTATGCAGGGCGTTGACCGCAAGGATCTGCGAGAGTATCTCTCCCGCCGTGAGGTTGCGAACGAGCCCGCCCAGCGTCGAAGCGCAGAATTTACAGCCCATGCGGCAGCCCACCTGCGTCGAAACGCATTGGGTATAACCGTATTTGTATTTCATCAGCACGCCTTCGACGAGATTGCCGTCCGCCAGGCGGAAAAGATATTTTTCCGTGCCGTCCGAGGAAACAAAGGTGCTTTGTACGGCGACGCATTCGTCCTCGTATTCGCTTAAAAGCTTTTCCTTAAAGGACTTGGGAAGCGAAGTGATCCCGGAGATCTTTTTGCCCTGCGTCAGCCCCTCGTAAAGCTGCTTGGCGCGGAATTTCTTCTCGCCCATACTCTCCGCCAAGGCCTGAGCCTCCGCATAGGACAGATCCTGTAAAATCTTTTTCATATTATCCGTTTCCGTCCTGTTTTTTCTTCAGCTTCGCCACGTAAAACCCCGCGCCGAACGCCGCGTCAGGCAAAAACTGCAAGCCGAATTTTTTGCGCTCGTGCGAAAGCGGGCTTTTTATCTCCGCCGCCGAAAAATCGGGATTTTCCGCCAAAAATTCCCCCACGATACCGTCGTTTTCCCGCTCGAACAGCGAACAGGTGGAGTAATATACCGTTCCGCCCTCTTTGACGTACTTCGAGCAGGCGGAAAGGATTTTCGCCTGCGTCTCCTTCAGCGAACGGAAGTCCTCCTCTTTGCGGAAGAGCTTGATATCGGGGTTTTCGCTGACCGTGCCGAAGCCCGAGCAGGGCACGTCGCAGAGCACCGCGTCGAATTTCCCCGCGTATTCGGGATGGAACGCCGAGCTGTCCTTCTGCTCCTCGAATACGTTTTTTACGCCCATTCTTTCCTTGTACTGTCTAATCAGCTCCACGCGATGCGCGTGCAGCTCGAAAGAAGTGACGCGGCCGCACTTTTTTGACAAAAGCACGGATTTTCCGCCGGGCGCGGCGCAGGCGTCGAGCAGGTCTCCGCAGGGCTCCACGACGTCGCAGATCGCGGCGCTGCCCACCGATTGAAAGGTGTAGTCCCCCTCGAAAAAGCCCTCGTCCCGCGCGAAATTTTCAAAGAGAAACATATGCGGGAAGGGAGCATTTATATGTTTTTTCGAAAGATATTTTTCCTCGTTTCTCTCGAAACGCACGCAGACGCCGCCGCTCTTTGCCGCGGCGATCGCTTCCGCGCGCGCCCCGTATTCCGCCTTCAGCATTTTCCAGGCGTACGGGGGATAGGAGAGGCGGATACACAGTCCCTCGTCTCCCGCGGGGATCGCCGCCTCCGTTTCCTCGCGCGAAAAGCGGCGCAAAAAAGCGTTGACAAAGCCCGCGACGCCCTGCTTGCCCAGCTTTTTGCAAAGCTCGACGGCGGAATCCGTCACCATATACCTCGGCTTGTCCATAAACAAAAGCATATAGAGGGAAATTTTCAAAATCGTGCGCACGGCCAGCTTGGGCGCCTTGGGCGCGTAGCGTCTGATGCAGAAATTCAGATATCCGTCGTTTTCCAAAACGCCGTAAACGATCTTTACCGTCCGGGCGCGGTTGAGCTCCTCGATGTAGGTATCGGCGAGCGCCTGCTTCAAATGCGCCCCGTCCGAATAAATTTTCGCAAGGATTTGAAAGGGGTCGTAAACGGGATTTGTCAGCATGAAAATACCTGTCCCTTTTCCGCCTTCCGCCCGTTGAGGAAATCGGCGCCCCGCATGCGCTTGCCGCCCGCCGCCTGCACCTCCGTCAACTTTACCGCTCCGCCTTTACAGGCCACCAAAAAGCCCTGTTTCGGGCCGTCGGAAAGAATTTCCCCCTCCCTTGCGTTCTCCGTTCCCTCGGGGCGGGAAGCGGCTTCCGCGCGATAGACGTTTAAGCGCAGCTCGCCCAGAAAGGAAAACGCCGCGGGTTCGGGATTCATGCCGCGCACCAGATTTACAATTTCGTCCGCAGACCTCGAAAAATCTATTTTCGCCTGTTCCTTGGTGATTTTTCTCACGACAGACGCCCGCGCCTCGTCCTGCTTTTTCAGCGTGTAATTTCCGCTTTCGATCAGCGGCAGCGCCTTTACGACCGCTTCCGCGCCGAGCAGGGAAAGCCGCTCCGACAGCTCGCCGTACGTCTCCGCCGCCCCGATCTCCGTTTTCAGAGCGAGAAGCATATCCCCCGTATCCAGCCCGAGCGCCGTCTTCATGACGGTGACGCCCGTCTCCGTCTCCCCCGCCAGCACGCAGCTTTGAATGGGCGACGCGCCGCGGTATTTCGGCAGCAGACTCGCGTGGATATTCCATACGCCCAAAGGAAAAAGCCCGAGCACGGCCTGCGTGAGTATCTGGCCGTACGCGCACGTGATCATGACGTCTCCGCCCAGCGCCCGCAACGCCGAAATATCCTCGCGCAGCTTTTCGGGCTGAAAGACGGGAATTCCCCGTTCCGCCGCGAAGCGTTTGACGGGCGGGGGCGTCAATACGCCCTTCCGACCCTGCGGCTTATCCGGCTGGACGACGGCGCCGACCACCTCGTAGCCGCGCTCTATGATTTTTTCAAGGGGCTTTACCGCAAACAGAGGAGTGCCCGCAAATACGATCTTCATGATTTTTTCCCGTTTTTTCACTCGGCCGCTTCCACGCGGAGCGCCTTGTCGATATAGAGTACCCCGTCCAGATGGTCGAGCTCGTGACAGATGGCGCGGGCGAAAAAGCCTTTCGCCACCAGCGTGTGCGCTTCGCCGCGCCTGTCCTGATAGGCGAGCTTCACCTTCATGGGGCGGGAGACCACGCCGCGCTTGCCGCGCACGGAAAGACAGCCCTCCCAGCCGCACTGCTCCCCTTTTTGCGCGACGATTTTGGGATTGATAAACTCGAAAAATCCCTCCTCGACGTCCACCAGCACGGCGCGGCGCAAAACCCCCACCTGCGGCGCGGCCAGCCCCGCGCCCTCCTCCTTGCGAAGGGTCTCTTTCATATCGTCCAGCAAAAGCCCCAGCGCTTCGTCAAATTTTTCGACGGGGAAGCTCTTTTTTCTCAACGTCTCGTCGCCCACTTGTACCACGTTTCTGATTGCCATATCCTTTTACTCCGTTTTTTAAGATAAATTTGTCGGATTTTCCTCCACCGACACCAGCACGTCCCTCGTCCGCGCCTCCGCGCACGCGTCGTAAACGAGCGGCAGCACGGAAGTGTCCGAGAGACGCATCAGCACCTGATAGCGGAATTTATTTTGAATCCGCTTGATCGGCGCGTGCATTTTATTGAAAAACAAAAATTTTTCCGCGTGCTCGGTATATAGGCGTTCCAGCGAAAAATACACGCCGCGCAGCGCCTCCAGCGCCTTTTTTTCGTCCTCGCCCGTCACTAAGACGCGCACGATTTTGGAAAAGGGCGGAAACATCGTCGCGGCGCGGAGAGAAATTTCGTTTTGATAAAAGCCCTCGTAATCGTACGCCACCGCGTAGCGCAAAACGTCGTTTTCGGGGCTGAACGTCTGCAAGACCACCTTGCCCTTTTCCTCCGCGCGGCCGCTCCGTCCCGCCACCTGCGTAATCAGCTGAAAGGTGCGTTCCCCGCTTCGGTAATCGGAAAAATGCAGGCTCATGTCCGCGTCGAGGATACCCACCAGCGTCACCGACGGAAAATCGTGTCCCTTGGCGATCATCTGCGTGCCCACGAGGATATCCGCCCGCTTCTCGCCGAACGCCTTCAAAATTTTATAGTGTCCCTCTTTGCCGCTCGTCGTGTCGTTGTCCATTCTCAGGACGCGCGCGGAGGGGTACAGCTTTTCCAGCTCCGCCGCGATGCGCTGGGTGCCCGTGCCCGCATACGACAGCTTGCGGCCGCCGCAGTCGGGACAGACGGTGGGCACGCGGTATTTCGCGCCGCAGTAATGGCATTTGAGACAGTCCTCATCGCGGTGATAGGTGAGGGACACGTCGCACGCCTCGCACTTGGCCACGTAGCCGCACTCTTTGCAGATGACCGTCTGCGAATAGCCGCGCCGGTTTAGAAAGAGAATCGCCTGATTGCCCTCTTTTAAGCATTTGTCCAGCTCCTCTCTGAGAGCCGCCGAAAAAGCGGAGTTATTTCCCCGCCGCACCTCGCGCCGCATATCCGCGATGACGATTTCAGGCAAAGGCTTTCGGTTGATGCGCTTCTCCAGCCGTATCAGCCCGAATTCGCCGTCTATCGCCCGTTTATAGGTATCCACCGCGGGCGTCGCGCTGCCCAAAACCAGCTTGCAGCCGTTGTATTTCGCGCGCAGGTACGCCACGTCGAAGGTGTTGTAGCGGGGCGCGGTTTCGCTGGAGTAGCTGGAGTCGTGTTCCTCGTCGATGATGATGACGCCGAGGTTTTCGAGCGGCGTAAACACCGCGCTCCGCGCTCCGATGGCGATTTTCGCTTCCCCCGTGCGCAGGCGCCACCACTCGTCGAACTTTTCGCCCGCCGAAAGTCCGCTGTGCATGATCGCGGCGTTGCGGCCGAACCGCGCGCGCAGCTGCGAGAGCATCTGCGGCGTCAGCGAAATCTCGGGCACGAGAAAAATCGAGCTTTTGCCCTCTTTCAGACACCTTGCGATCAGCGTCAGATAAATCTCCGTCTTGCCGCTGCCCGTCACCCCGTGCAGGAGCTGCACCGTCCTTTCGTCTTTTTCGATACGCTCGACGGCGCGCCGCTGGTCTTCGGTCAGCTCGCGGTCGAAGTGCTCGACCTCCAGCCCCTTGTACGGATCGCGGAGAAGCTGCTCCTTTTTGACGAGCGCGTAGCCCTTCTTTTCGAGGGCGGCGACGCCGCCCGGAAACAGGCCGTTCAAAAAACCGCACTCCGTCTTGCCGTTCTTTTCGAGGTATTCCGCCGCCCCCAGCTGATTTTTCGCCGTTTTCGAAAGGGTCATTTGGGAAAGCGGCACGAGGAGAGACGCGTAATTTTTTTTCAGCTCGCGCACCTTGCCCGCCCGCATTTCCGACGGCAGAAACAGCCGCAGGGAAAGGGCCATGGGCACGCGGTAACGCGCCGTGAGCTTGCCCGCGAGGGCCAGACATTCGGGATTGAGCGCGGGCAGGCCGTCGGAACAGGGAAAGACGCGCTTCAGCCGCCCGGGCGGGACGTCCGACGTCTCTTTCAGCCGCATGACAAACCCCGAGACGATTTTCCCGCCGAAGGGCGCGCGCACGCGGCTGCCCGCCTTTATATCGTCGTCGCAGAGATAATCGTATATTCTGTCCGTCTCGCCCGCGGCGATATCCACAATCACTTCCGCTATCATAGCCTCGTCAATCCTCTTTGTCCCGCCGTACCCGCCCTAAAAAACGGATTGCCCCGAAAAACTCGAGGCAACGCGCAAAAAAATGCAAAATTTTACAGTCCGTCAGTCCTTGGCGATGACGACCTTGCCTTCCGCAATATCCCTGCACGCCAATAAAAGCTCCTTGTCCCTTCCCGTAAAATCGTGAATGCCGCGGCTTTTTTCCGCCTCGATGATCTGACGGGCGCGCTTGGACGCCACCACGCACAGCGCATAGCGGCTGACGGGGTCCTCCTCCGCCCCCAGATCCCTGATCAATACATCTACCGCAGGTTCGTTAATCATATCTTTCACACTCCTTGTGTCATTTTCTTTTTTTCGCCGTCGATGATCTCTTCCAGCTTCCTTTCCGCATTTTCCAGCGTATCGTTCACCACGATATAGTCGTAGAGCGCCTTTTTGGAAAACTCGTATTCCATGCGCTCGAGTCGGTTTGCGATCTGCTCCTCCGTCTCGGAATTTCTCGCTTTGAGCCGCTTTTTCAGCTCCTCCTCCGAAGGGGGAACGATCATGATGAGGACGCACTCGGGAAACACTTTCTTCGCGTTGAGCGCGCCCACCACGTCGATCTCCAAAATAACCGATTTCTTCTTTAAGGTCTCCCGAACGAAAGATTTCGGCGTGCCGTAATAGTTCCCGAAATGCTCGTCGTATTCGAGAAAATCGTCCTCGGCGATACGCCGCTCAAATTCCGCGCGCGTCAGAAAGAAATACTCCTTTCCGTCCCGCTCTCCCGCTCTCGGCGGGCGGGTGGTGCACGACACCGACACCGTCACGTCCTCTCTTTCGGCTAGCAGAGCTTTCACCAGCGTCCCTTTGCCGACGCCCGAAGGACCGGATATTGCCATCAGAATATTTTTCATATGTACCGTCAAATCCTTTGCCGATTATTCGAGGTTCTGCACCTGTTCGCGCACCTTTTCGATTTCGTTTTTCAGCGCGAGCCCCGTTCGGGTCAGGGCGATATCGTTGCTCTTGGAGCAGGTCGTGTTCGCCTCGCGGTTAAATTCCTGCACCAGAAAGTCGAGCTTTCTGCCGACGATTCCCTCCTCGGCGATGGAACGGAATTGCGCGATGTGCGAAAACAGCCGCGTCAGCTCCTCGTCGATGTTGCTCTTGTCGGCGAACACCGCCGCTTCGGTGAGGATTCTGCCCTCGTCGATGCCTGCGCCGCCGAGATATTCCGCAATCCGCGCTTTCAGCTTTTCGCGGTATTCCTCCGCCACCAGCGGCGCGCGGGAAGCAATCTCTTTCACGAGGCCCTCGATCGTGTCCATGCGGGCGAGCATATCCGCTTTCAGCTTCTCCCCCTCCGCAAGCCTCATGCGGTTGAGGTTGTCGAGCGCGGCGTTTAAGGCGGTTTTCAACGCGCCTGTCAGCGCCTCGTCCGCCGCCGCGGCGTCGTCCTGTTTCAAAACGTCGGGATAGCGGAGCACCGACGAAAGCGTAACGTCGTCCGCGAGGGAGGGGAAAGCTTCCTTCAAGGCCTGCGCCGCCGCCACGTAGGAGGCCGCCAGCCCGACGTCCGCCGTCAACGCGGCGGGCTTTTCCCGTTTGTCCTTGCAGGAAACAAACACGTCGGCGTGGCCGCGCGTCAGCTTTTCCCTGACGAGGGAACGCACCACGTCCTCGTAGGCTGCGAAAATGCGCGGGGCCTTGACGGACACGTCCAGATAACGGTTGTTCACCGTCTTGATCTCGCACGTCAGCTCGATGCCGCCGTCCTTATATTCTCCCTTTCCGTATCCCGTCATGCTCAACATAGCGTTTTTCCGTCCTTTCAAGTTCCTACCATTATAGCAGATTTTTCCGAAAATTTCAAGCGGTATTATGCGATTTGTCGGCCGTTTTCCGAGTTTTTTTCAATTCTTTCCGATCAGCCTTTCAAATTCCGCTTCGTCGATGATCCTCACGCCCGATTTGCGCGCCTTTTCCAGCTTGCTGCCCGCGTCCTCGCCCGCCAGCACCAGCGTGGTTTTGGCGGTGACGGCGCTTTGGCATACGCCGCCGAGCGACTCGACGATCTTTTGCGCTTCGCTCCGCTTATAATGAGACAGCGAGCCCGTCAGCACCACAGATTCGCCCTCGAAAACGCCGCCCTTCGGCGCCTCCTCCGCGCGGGGGGTAACGCCGACCTCCGCCAGGGCGTCCAGCTCGCGCAGGTTCTCCCCGTCCGCAAAATAGGCGACGACGTTGTTCGCCGTGATATCGCCGATATTTTCCAGGGCGATCAAATCGTCGTAAGCCGCCTTTTTCAGCTCTTCCATTCCCTTGAAGCGCTTGGCGAGATCGCGCGCGGCCACGCGGCCGATGCCGTCTATCCCGATGGCATAGATAAAGGCGTCGAGCTCGGGCGTCTTACTCTTTTCGATCGCGGAAAGGAGATTGTTTATCTTTTTTGCCTTGAAACCTTCGAGGTCTTTCAGGTCCTCCGCTTTCAGGCGGTAGAGATCGGAAAAGGCCCTGACGTTTTTTTTGTCGATCAAAAGATAGGCCGTGCTTTCGGAAAATCCCTCGATGTCCATCGCGTTTTTGCCCGCATAATGGTCGAGCTTAGCCGCAATCCGCGGACGGCAGCCGCGGTTGGGACAAAACAGGTGTGCGCCCACCTCGTTGAGCGGCGTGCCGCACGCGGGGCATACGGTCGGCTTTTCAATCTCGCGGCTGTCGTCGGTGTGCTCCGTCGCGCCCAATATCTCGGGAATGACTTCGTTGGAGCGGCGGATAAGCACGCGGGAACCGATTTTGACGTCCTTTCTCAAAATGTCCCCGTAGTTGTTGAGCGTGGCCTTCCGCACCGTCGCGCCCGCAAGCTCCACGGGCTCCAGCTGCGCCAGCGGGGTAAGCTTTCCCGTCCTGCCCACCTGCCAGACCACCCCGACGACTTTCGTCGTCACCTCTTCCGCCTCAAACTTATACGCCATCGCCCAGCGCGGAAATTTATCCGTATATCCCATCGCTTCGCGCACGGCCGCGTCGTTGACCTTGATTACCGCGCCGTCCGTCAGCACGTCCAGCGTTTTGCGGCTGACCTCGATTTCGTCGATCGCCGCCAGTACCTCCTCCTCCGAGCGGCAGATACGGAAATACGGAAACACCTTAAAGCCCTCTTTTACGAGAAAATCGTGCGCCTGCGCCTGAGAGAGAGGTTCGCCGTCGGACAGGTAGTTGATATCGTAAAAATAAATGTCGGGCCTGCGCTCCGCCGTCACCCGCGGGTCGAGGTTGCGTATCGCGCCCGCCGCGGCGTTGCGCGCGTTTTTCAAAGGCTCCGCCGCGGTTTCGTTGTACTTTTTCAAAACGGAAGGGCGGATCACCGCCTCGCCGCGCACCTCCAGCGTGCCTTTATAGGAAATGCGCATGGGATAGGATTTTATCGTCAGCACCTGCGCCGTCACGTCCTCCCCCACCACGCCGTTGCCGCGCGTCGTCGCGCGCAGAAATTCGCCGTTTTCATAGGTGAGGCATACGGTCAGCCCGTCGAATTTATATTCCGCCGTATATTCCGTCCCCCCGCCCGCGACCTTGGACACGCGGGTGAGAAAGGCCTGCAGCTCCTCATCCGTCACCGATTTGTCGAGGCTGTATAAACGGGCGATGTGATTGTGCTGGACAAACGCCTTGATCGGCTCGCCGCCGACCCTGCGCGTGGGACTGTCGGGATACACCTCCCCGCTCTCCGCCTCAAGCTTTTTCAATTCGTCGTAAAAAGCGTCGTATTCCTTGTCCGAAACCGTGGGCGCGTCGAGGACGTAATACTCGTACGCCCATTTGTTCAAAATGTCGGTAAGTTCTCTCTGTCTGCTCATCGAATGGCCTTTCCTTATGCGTTTTGTACCGTGAGGGGCGCGAGGGAGGCGGACAGCTGTTTGATGCCCAGCCCCGAAAAAGCGATGTCCAAAATCATGTTCGCGCCCGCGCCGCGCACCCCCACGATCGTCCCCGCGCCGAATTTCGGGTGGGACACCTTGACGCCGATCTTAAAGGCGGACAAATCCTTTCCGCCCGCCTTGGGCTTGGCCGCGCCGCTCCCCACGCCGCCGTAGGTAAACGCGCCCGTCGATTTCTGCGCGGCCGTGCGGGCGGACGAGGACGACGAACCGCCGCCGTTTCCGTACGACGAGCCGTAAGACGAACCGCCGTATCCGCCGCCGTTCCACGCGCTCCGTTTCGGCGCGGAATTTTGCCTGTCGCCGTACGACGAGCCGTAGGACGCGCCGCCGTATCCGCCGCCATACGACGAATTTTTCGCCGCGTACCGCCCCCCGCCGAAAGCGGAATTGCCATAGGCCTCGGGGTCGTCGTCGGAGAAATATCCGTCCTCCGAATAGCCGAAATTAGGGCGGAGACGGGCTTCCTTGGGAAGCTCCAGCTCGGAGGATAATTCCTTTAAGAAACGGGAACGCATGGTCGGCTCCCGCTTGCCGTAGAGATAGCGGCTTTTGGAGCGGGTGAGATACAGCCGTTCCCGCGCGCGCGTGATCGCCACGTACATCAGGCGGCGTTCCTCCTCCAACTCGTCCTCGTCGTTGTCCGCGCGGGAGGTGGGCATAATTCCGTCCTCCATGCCGCAGAGAAACACGCATTTGAACTCCAGCCCCTTTACCGAATGGACGGTGGCCAGAGTCACATAGTTGCTTTCGTCCATATCGTCCGTATCCGAGCTCAAGGTGACCTGGTTGAGATAGTCGGTGAGCGTCGCGCCCTGATTGAGGCGGCAGTATTCGTCCACGGAGTTGATAAATTCGTCGATGTTGGCACGTTTGTTGATGCTTTCGTCACTGTCGTCCGCATACGCCGCGCGCATGCCCGTTCCCTCGACGATGCTTCTCACCAGCTCGTTGACGGGCAGCTCCTGACTATCGACAATCCAGCCCTTTATCTGCGCGGCAAAATCCTTGAGCTTCTGTTTCGTGCCCGAGGAAAGCCCGAGCTCGTCCGCGTCGAGCAAAGCGTCATACACGGAAAGCTCGGTTTCGTAGGCGTAATTTTCGAGCGCCTCCACCGTTTTCGCGCCGATCCCGCGCTTGGGGACGTTGATGATCCGCACCGCCGCCTCGCTGTCGAAGGGGTTGTTAATGAGGCGCAGATACGCCAGCATATCCTTGATTTCCTTGCGCTCGAAGAATTTGAAGCCCCCGAACACTTTATAGGAGATTCCGTCCGAGGTAAACTCCTGCTCGAACGAGCGCGTCAGCGCGTTGATGCGCATGAGCACGGCGAAATCGGAGTATTTATAGCCCCTTGCGATCAGCCCCGCGATGGTGTGGGCTATGTATCTCGCTTCCCCGCTCTCCTCCTCGGCTTCGAATACCTGCGGCTTTTCGCCGTCGCCGTTTTCCGTCCAAAGCGTCTTGTCCTTGCGGTTGCCGTTGAAATGAATAACCGTATTGGCGAGCTTCAAAATACTTTTCGTCGAGCGGTAATTGCGTTCCAGCTTAAAGGTTTTGGCCCCGGGAAACGCCTTTTCGAAATGAAGAATATTTTCGATCTTCGCGCCGCGCCAGCCGTAAATGGACTGATCGTCGTCGCCCACGACGAAGAGATTGCCGTGCACGGAGGCGAGGAGCTTGACGATCTCAAACTGCACCGCGTTGGTGTCCTGAAACTCGTCCACGAGAATATAGCGGAACCTTCCGCCGAGGTATCCTCTAGCTTCCTCGTTCCGCTTCAAAAGCTGACGCGCTTCGTTGAGAAGGTCGTCGAAATCCAGCGCGTTGTTTTCTCTCAGATGCGCCTGATAACGGGCATAAACCTTCGTCACGTCGTCGATTTCCCGTTCCTTGGCGTTTTCCTCCGCATATTCGGCGGGAGAGAGCCCCAGCATCTTCGCGTTGGCGATATGCCACTTAACGTTTTTCAAAAGCTTCTCGTCGTCGAAATCGCATTCCTGAAAGGATTTTTTAATGATGTTGGCGCGCTCCGTCTCGCTATAAATGGAAAAATTCTGCGTCAGTCCCGCCTCGGCGGCGTACATGCGCAAAATGCGCACGCACATGCTGTGAATGGTGCAAACCCACATGCCGCGCGCATCGACGATCTGCCCGATACGCTCCTTCATCTCGTTGGCCGCCTTATTGGTGAACGTGATGGCGAGGATCGCTTCGGGCGGAACGTCCTTTTCCGCTATGAGATAGGCGATGCGCGAGGTGAGCACGCGCGTCTTGCCGCTGCCCGCCCCCGCAAGCACCAGAACGGGCCCCTCCGTCGTCAAAACGGGCTTGATTTGTTCTTCGTTGAGTCTGTCGAGTATATCGCGTATTTCCGTGGTCTGATTCATAAAAATATTATAGCACACCGCCCGCGCTTTGGCAAGCGGATTGAGGGTTTTACGCTTTTTTCGCGGACAATTCAAATTCGCTTTCGCGGCGGAAACGCTCGAGAGCGCGAAGATACTTTTCGCTTAAAGCCAGCGTATAGCGCTGCTTTTCTTCATAGGAAAGCGAGTTGTAATATTCGCGGTCGGTCAGCCGCCCGATCGCGTCGCTCACTTCGCCTTCCGTGGTCAGCAACGTCTTTACTTTGAGATAAAACTCGTCTTCCTTTTCCCCCGCGAGGGTGGCGGAGACGCGGCTTTTGAAATAACGCCCCGCTTTGCTTTCGTTTAAGCCCTGCTCTTTGGCCTTTTCCATTTGTGCGTTGAGATCGTCCAGACATTCGTTCCAAAATCCGTTTTTCATTCGGTTTTTCGCTTGTCTTGCAAGTCCTCGTAAAGTGCGTTGTTGTGTCATGAAAAGTATTTCACCTCTTTTTTTGTCGTATTTTTGCCGTCGCTTTTCTCTGTTTCGTTTATATTCGACACATTTTTGCTTTTTTTGCAACAAAAAAGCCCACAATCGCATTGTGAGCTTTCTTCTTTCGTTAATTCTTGCTTCTTTTTCTGGCAGCTTCGGACTTCTTTTTCTTTCTTACGGAAGGCTTTTCATAAAATTCCTTCTTTCTTAAATCGCCGATGATGCCGTCGCGGGAGCACTTTCTTTTGAAACGGCGCAATGCGCTTTCCACGTTTTCGTTTTCTCCGACTTTAACCGTAGACATTCCTCTCAACCCTCCTTCGCCTCAGGCACTTTTTGGTACGCTTTGGATTTTTAAGCTACCTGTTTATTATACCAGCCGAAAGAATTTCTGTCAAGTCTTTTACCCTATTTTTTTCCAACCTTTTTCGGCCTTTTTCCGTCTTTCGGGCGGGCGGCTTTATTTGGTATTTTTCATCAAATCGAGAAACGAATTTTTCCGCTCGGCGGGCAAAGCGTTGAGCACGTCAAGAATTTCTTTGTCCTGTTTGTAAGCGGCGTAATTGTCGGAAAAGAATTCGGCGCAAGTAATCTCAAGCGCTTCGATAATTTCGAATAATACGGGAAGCGAAACGGTAAAATTTCTACATTCCACTTGATTGATATAAGTTTCGCTCTTTCCTATTCGTAAGCTTAATTCTCTCGCCGAAAGATTTATTTTATTTCGGAAATACCCTATCCGTTGAACCAACTCATTCAAATCCATAGCGACACCTCACACTTAATAGTTTAGTGCCTTCTGTGCTTTTGATATATTATTCTCAACATGCAAAATTTTGTAAAAAGAAACATTATAATTATTATCAGCTAAATAATTGACTTTATACTAATAATTTGATATACTTTTACTACATATTATTTATTTTAAGCTAAAGGAACGTTACTAAAAATGAAAAAGAAATTATGCCTGTTTTTTTCTTTGTTTCTCGTATTTCTCTTATCCTCTTGCGCGGTAGATGTAACCCTCGAAAAGCCGTATTCGGTAAAATCGGGGACTTACGAATTAAAAACGGCCGTCATAACCGATATGTTTACCGACGAAACAGAAGAAATAACGGTGGAACAACTTGTTGTAAGCGGCCCCGCAAGAGACCAATGGCTCTATTTGTTCAATTATTCCCTTTCAATAGACGAAAACACGCAATTTATCTATACAAAAGATAATCGCTGGGTGGTGATCCGCGAAGGCTTTGCCTTTGAACTGATTGCAGAAAACACCTTCAAAGTACATCTCCCCTATTGGGACACCTCCGACGGCAGGTACGATATCGTTCTTCTCTTAGAGTGGGTTCCGAGATACGGTTAAACACCCGCTTACGATTACGTTAAAAAATATTTCTCTATGTTTTTACTCCGTCCTTCAGCGCGCTGAAAAGCCCGTCCGAAAATCTTTTCGGACGGGCTTTTTATTTCCTTGATTTTAGTCCAGCGGCTCGAAATCCTCCGCCCCGTGCTTGCAGATCGGGCAGATATAATCGTCGGGCAGGCTCTCCCCTTCATAGATAAACCCGCAGATCTTGCAGATCCAGCGCTTCACCTTTTTCTCCCCCGCAGGCGCGGCCGCCGCGGGCTTGGGTTTGATATGCGCAAAATAATAATCGTAAGTCACCGACGGCTCCGCAGAAAGCACTTTCGCCTCCGTCACCTCCGCGACGAACAGCGTATGCGTGCCGTAATCCAGCGCGTCCACCACTTTCGCGGAAATCAGCGCGTTAGCGTTAGCCGAAAGGTAACGCAGACCGTTGGCGCTTCTCGGCTCCGTTGCCCCCGCAAATTTATCCGTGTCCCTGCCGCTGGCAAACCCGAACCGCTTAAACACCTCGAAGGGGGTGCTCTCCGTCAGTACAGACACGTTGAAAACGCCCGTCTTTTTAATCATTTGTTCGGTATAATTCAGCTTATTGACATATACCGTGATCCGAAGGGGCTTTTCCGTAATCATCGACACCGTGTTGACGATACAGCCGTTGTCCTTCTCTCCGTCCCGCGCGGTCAACACAAACAGCCCGTAGCTGATCTTGAACATCGCTTCCTTTTCAATAATGTTTTCCATGTCCTTCTCCTCCCGACAAGCAACTTTATTAAGATTTAATCTTATTATATCAGAACAATGCCCGCTTGTCAACAGTATATGCAAAAATTCCCAAAAAAATTTTCAATCGCCGAAGGAATATTTATACAGCAGTTCATGGAGAAACTCGCAGGAACGTTTCAGCTCACTTTCTTCGCGGAAATCGTCTTTATACACCTCGATGAGCAAAGGTCCCGTAAAGCCCGAGCCGTCGAGCCTTTTCAAGAGCTCGGGAAAATCGAAAACGCCTTTCCCGGGCAGACAGATCCTTCCTTGTCCGTTCACGTCGGAAACGTGCACGTGCGCTAAATGTCCGGCCATTTCGTTTAAGTACATTTCGTAAGGATATGCGGAAATGCGCGCCTGCTTGACGTCCAAGACGCCCGAAAGGGAAGGGAAATATTTTGCGAGAGCGCGAAACACCCCGGGACGGTTATACACCGCCCATTCCACATTTTCGAGACAGGGCGCAACGCCGTAGTCCGCGCAGAAAGCGGAGATCTTCTCCAGCGTTTTCCCCCAGGCGGGGAAAGGGTCGTTTTCCCCCGAACGGGAAGCGCGCTTGATACGCGCGATACCGTGAAAGGTATAATATTTCGCCCCAAATTCCCGCGCGGCCTCCATTGTCCTCCCCAGCCAATAAAAAGCGTCTCCGCAGACGCGCGGATTTGAATTGAACAGCTGCGGCTCGAACTGCGTATTGAGCACGTGCACCGAATGGATTTCCACGCCGCCCCGCCGCGCGTTCAGCAGTTTTCCGAACGCCTTGTCGTACTCCGAAAACGAGGTAAGAAAGACTTCCGCCGTCCCCACGCCCAAGGCGTCGAACAGCGGAAGAGCTTCCTCGTTATTTTTTCTCGAAAACAGCGAAGCCGTCGATATTCCGACTTTCATGGTTTACTCCTTCGGCCTTACGGGCACATAGGCGGCGTTGAACGCGCCGCTGATCGCCTCCTCGTCCTCGCAGGACGCTTCTTCTTTCTTTTCCGCAAGAGGCTCTGTCGTCGGCTCCGCCTCTTTGGGGAGCAGCGCAGGAGCGGGGCTCGGCTTCTTCGAGTCCCCTACCGCCGCCGAAACGGACGCCGCCACCATAATGGCGCAGCCGAGCGCCAACGAAAGGCTCCAGCCCACCTTTCCCGCGGTCAGGCTGAACAACACCCCCGCAAGGGATTCCAGGCTCAGCAAAATGGCCGCCAAAGAGGGAGAAATGCGGCTCTGCGCATACGTCTGCACGATATAGGCATAGGCGGAGCTTAACGCGCCGAGATAGAGCACCGCAGGCAGGCAGACGCTCCAATCGACGGCCGTAAAGGTGTTCCTTTCCGCAATCACCGTTCCGACCAGGCCGCACAGCCCCATCGTCAGCATTTGCAGCGCGCTGAAATTGAATACGTTGATGTCGTCCGCAAACTTATCCACCAAAATAATCTGAACGGCAAAAAAGCCCGCGCAGGCCAACGTCAGCGCGTCGCCGCGGTTGAAATTTCCGCCCGCGCTTTTCAGATCGAACAGAAAAAACATTCCCAAGAGAAACACGAGGGCGTTGAGCAGCGCCCGCCACTGAAACTTTTTGCGCAGGAAGCAATACACGACGGGCACAAAAATGACGTAGGCGCCCGTCAGCATGCCGCTCTTTGCGGTATCGGTATATAAAAGCCCCCACGACTGAAACAAAAATCCGCAGAAATTGACGACGCCGACGAGAATCCCCGCTTTCGCTTCCCGCTTGGTGATACGCGCGTAACGTTTGGTTTTTCGCAGGCACAGCCGCAAACCGAACAGGAGCGCCGCCGCCAGCAAAAAACGCCCCGCAAGCAGGGTAAACACCCCCATGTTCCCCACGAGAACGTCGTCCGTAGCGATAATGCCGTACCCCCAAATGAGCGTGACGGACAAAAGCAGACCGATACAGAGGATCTTTATTCCCTTTCCGTTTCTGTCGAAAAGCTTTTCGGTAATTTTCATTTTAGCATTCCTCCTTTCCGTCTCCGGTTTCTTGTATGGTTTCGCCCCGTTTGAGGCGACAAAATGGGCGCTCGCTTTTTTCTTCGCGCCCATCTGCCCCCGTTCAACCGATATTGCAACGCTGCGGAGCTTACCTTCCGTTTATGTGCAAAAAACGCCCGCAACCGATTATTTTCCCCCGCGCAGCTTACGTCCCAACCGCGCGCAAAAATGCCCGCAACCGCTCGTCTCGCGCCGCATACCTCGCATTTCGCCCGTACGCAAAAATATCACAGGCACTTCATGTCCCCGCATTTACGGTTTTATTATAACACTTTTTTTACGTTTTGTCAACCCCTCCAAGCTGCTATTTTTGAAAGTTTATTCTTTTTATATATCAATTATTCTCAACTATTAAACAATTATAAACCACTAAATATACTTTTATAAAAGGGATTTTTATACTTTATAGACATTTATATTAAACATTTATGCAAAAAACATCAGAGACACATTCTCAAAATCTTTTCCACGTCGTCGGGAGTCAGCGTCTTGAAGCCGTGAATCGCTTTCCCTTCGCAGGCCTTCCGAGCCATGAGCGCAAAATTAGAATCGTCTATCCCCAAAGCGGAAAATGTGCTCTTTAATCCCAGCGTGCCGAACAGAAAGTCGGACAATTTTGCGATCGCCGCTTTCGCCGCAGACATGGGAGGCTCGTTTTCGTCTATACCGAATACGTTGACGGCGAATTGACGGTATTTGGAGACGGTGGTTTCGTCGAGACAATATTCCATCCAGCGCGGCGTGATAATCGCCAGCCCCAGCCCGTGCGTGATGTCGTAGATGGCCGACACTTCGTGCTCGATGGGGTGACACGTCCACTCCTGTTCCTTTCCGCCGTTGACAAAGCCGTTGATCGCCCACGACGACGCCCACATCAGATTGGCACGGGCCTCGTAATCGTCGGGTTTTTCGATTGCGACGGGCGTGTATCTGATCACCGTTTTCATCAACCCTTCCATGAAGCAATCCAGCATATACAGATCGGGTTGCATATTGAAATAGACCTCGAACAGATGAGACAGGATATCCGCCGAGCCGCAGGCGGTCTGATACGCGCTTACCGTGTAGGTATTGACAGGGTCGAGAAAGGAAACTTTCGGCAGCATGTGCGGATCCAGCCGCCCCAGCTTGTCCTTTGTTTCGGGGTTGGAAATAACGCCGCCCGTATCCATTTCCGAACCCGTCGCCGAAAGCGTCAGCACGGTGACGATGGGCAGGCACGCTTTGATTTCCCCTTTACCCGTGGAAAGTTCCCACGGGTCGCCGTCGTAAAACGTCCCCGCACCGATAAATTTCGTCGCGTCGATGACCGAACCGCCGCCTACGGCCAGAAGCACGTCTATCTTTTCCCTGCGGCAGAGTTCCGCGCCCTTGCGCACGGAATCCACTCTCGGGTTCGGCTCGATGCCCGAAAGCTCGAAAAGCTCCAGCCCCGCCCTGCAGATTTCCGCCGTCACGCGGTCGTAAAGCCCCGTCTTTTTGATAGAGCCGCCGCCGTAGGTGAGCAGTACCCTGTTGCCGAAGCGTTTGAGCTCGTCGCCCAGATGCCCCAGCTGGTCGGAGCCGAAATATACCTTTGTGGGAATGTCGTAAACAAAACTATTCATAGAACTACCTCCTTAAAGTGATTTTTATATTTATTCCAATACCCCATATAGACGCGGCCGTCCATTCCGTCCAAATTGAGCTGATACATTCGAAACGTAACGGAAATATCTTTCGGCTGCCACTGCTCGACGTAAGAATAACGATAGGTCATACCCAGCTTTTGCATTACCCTTCCGCTGGCGGGGTTGTTTAAGTCGTGCGTGGCGGTGATGTATTTCAGTCCCGCCCTTTTCAGAATTTCAACCACCGCGAGCGCCGCTTCCGTAACGATTCCCTTTCCCCAAAGCTCTCTTTTCAAACCGTAGCCGAAATCGCGGCTTTCGTCGTCGCTCAGCCATACATAGCCGATGGGGCCGCCGCCCGATTTCAGACAAACGGCATAGCGGTACGCCGACGGAGCGGCGTACCAATCGAGAAATCTTTCCCTGAGAAAGCGTTCGGCCTCCGCCATCGTTTTAAGCGGAAACCAGGGAAGAAAGGCGTTTGTTTCCTCATCGCGCAAAAGCTCCAGCAGAGCCTCCGCATCGTCGGGCGTAAATTTACGCAGGATCAGCCGTTCCGTTTCGAGCAGCGGCGTATTTTCAGCGGCCGTCAACGGCTGACAATGCAGGCAGTAATACACCGCCCCGCCGAGATACGCCTCCTTGGTAATCGGGCCGCCGCAGCGCGGACAGCCTTTCCCGAGCGTATTTTTCGACAGCTTCGTCGTATAGCCGCCCGCGCGGCCGAACAGGTCCTTTTCGGTATCCCTGCCCCCGCGAGCCGTCATCTCCTCCGTCACCGATACCACACAGCCGAGCAATTTTTCCTTTTCCGCCTTGCTCAAAGACCTCGCTTTGCGCTTCGGGTGAATCCCCGCGGCAAACAGAATATCCTGCAATACGCCGTTGCCCAGCCCGGGGAAACGCTGTTCCGCCGCCAAAAAGGCCTTGACGCTTAAGCTTGGTTTGCAGGCGTTGAAAGCCGCCTCAAAATACGCGGCAAATCCGGGTGCCGACGGCGGCACCGCGTTTCGGCTTTTCAGATAATACGGCTCGTCATATTCCCTGCCGTGCAGAACGATCCCGCCGTACATCGCCACCGTAAACGCGAGCGCCCGCCCGTCCTCCAGCAAAAGAAGCAGTTGATATTCCTTCGGCGCGTCCTTTTTCCCGACGAGCCGCACGTTGACCCCGTCGTTGAAACAAAGCCCGAGGCCGTTGTCAAACACAAGCTCGACAAAAAGCCCGAAGCCCTCCGCACCCGCGATTTTGCAGCCGCGCAGCTTGTCCCCGTATTCTGCGGGCACGCCGCCAAACCAGCAGAATTTATGCGGCTTGGTCGGCGGCCGCACGTCTGCAACCACGCTCCCCGAGACGGTTTCCGCCAGCTGTCGGGCCATGGTGGATACTTCGGGAAATTCCAGCATCAGCGTTTTTCCTCCCGGGCTTTCAGCCTTTCTATATTTCTTTTTCGGCCCGCCTCGTTCTCCTCGTCGGAAATCGTCGGGTCCTTCAGATCGTAATGCGGACAGGGAAGCTTTTCGCACCCTCCGCAATCGCGGCGTTTCCCCTTCCGCACGCAGCAATCGTAAATATTACAAACGCTCCCGCCCGTATATTGCAGCCAGAAAACCTTTCCCTCTATCGTCCGACAGCCCTTGCAGTCCACGGGGAAATAGCTACATTCCGAGCAGAGAACCCCGCAGGGGGCAGGCTCGAGATATTCGTCCTTCCAATACCACCATTTGCTCTTTTCGGGGTCGGGAGAGGGCGTATTCACCCAATAGACCACCGCGCGGTAAAGATAGAGCTGACAGCGGTCGATCGTCTGCCCGCGCAGGGCGCACTCCTGTTCGTAAAGACGTTGAGGGTCGGTGCCGCGCAGCGACTCTATCGTGGTATAGCCCATGGCGATCAGATCTGCCTCTGTCGCTTTCCCCACGTTGGGGATTTTTCTCAATTCGCTCATCGTTTTCTCCTTTGTATTTTCGCCTTTTCATTATATCATGCGCGGAGCGCGTTTGCAAGCGCCGCGGACAAAATCCTCAAAAAATTTCAAAACGCCCCGCCTTCACCCCGCCGAAATTTTCCTTTATACGAAAAAACGCCCCGAGCCTCGCAGGTCGGAACGTTATGTATTTTTATTGTTTTTCCGAAGCGGAACCGCGCAGAACGTCGTTAAGCTCGTAATAATAGAGCGACGCGACGGAGCAGTAGGGCGAATATTTCTTTTTCAAAGCCGCAAACCGACGCTTGCTCAACGTCTTATATCCGTGCGCCTGCATAATGCCGTTGCGCAGAGCCACGTCCGTTTCGCTGAAGACGTTTTTTCTGCCGAGTGAAAATTCCGCGATCATTTCGGCAGTCCAGCGGCCCACCCCCTTGATCTGGGTAAGAAACTCTATCACTTTTTCGTCGGACAGCGTTTCCAGCGACGAGAAGTCATACTTCCCCTCCAACGTATCCTGCGCCAAGGCAAGGATACACTCCGCTTTGCGCCGCGAAATCCCGCAGCTTTTTATCTCCTCCGCCGAATGCGCCGCCAATGCGGCGGGGGTAAATTCCCCCACTATATTTTTCAGCCGCTCGCAAAGCGTACCCGCGGCTTTATTCGACAGCATCTGTCCTACGATACTCTCCACCAGCGCGACGAATACGTCCTCCGTCATGCCCTTTTCGAGATATCCGAAACGCTCCGCGAGGGCCTTCATCACGGGATCGCGGCCCGTGATATGGTCAAGCTCCGATTTGCCGTATTCCACCATACTTTTTCTCCGTCGTTAAATAACCTGCCCCTTATTTTCGATGAACGAGAAAATCTTTTTTTTCCGTATCGTAAGAGGCGACCAAAATATTGTTTAAGTCCCGTTTGGATTTGATATCCAGCTTTTCGAAAACGGTCTCCACCGTCATTTTCAGCTCGCGGATCACCTGATACTGGGGTTTTCCGTTGATGATAACGTAATCAGTCAGCGAGGCGGGCGCCTCTTTCACGTCGATATCCTCGATCACGGTCGGGCGTTTGGCGCTCTTGGGGAGAATGCTCAATTTTCCCGTCGTTTCAAACAAGGCGTACGCGATATCCTCTATATCGAAAATATTTTTTTCGCGCGCCATACCGAGTACGTCCTCGACGTCGAGTTTGGACTTTTTGAGATTTTCATAATTAAATTCGCCGTCCTCGATGATCGTCAGCTCCTCCCCTTTCAAAAATTTGCGGAAAGGCTGCTTCCGCTCCAAAAGATCGAGTATGAGGCTCAACGCGCCGTAAATTGTCAGCGCAATGATATAGTGATAAAAGGGCTGTTCCGTTTCCGTGCTCCATTCGGCCGCAATCGAACCGATGGAAATCCCCAGCACATAATCGATAAAGCTCAATTCCGCGATCTGTTTCTTGCCGAGAATTTTCGTCACGAGAAAAAGAAACGCAAACGACGACAATGAAAATACCAAAACTTTAATTACGTTTTCCATATGGAACAGTATCCACATTTCAAAGGAAATTATGCATTATTAAAGGCTTTAAACAATTACATTATCCTTCGACTGTGTAGCCTTTATCATTTTCGTTTTTCTTCAATCGCAAAGGAAAAATACAAACTTGTCTGTCCTTCCCCATACTGTCCGATTGGCGCCCATAATAGGGCTTTGCAGCAAGAACCACTTTGCCAACATAGGTATAAACCCTATTTTTACGTTCAAATAAATGTATTCCAATAGTGCTCGAGCCAGAAAAATACAAGGTCCTATTTTGAGCAGTATTAAAATATTGATCCCCTACCAGTCCCATTCCTGTATAGAGTAAAACATCCTCTTTCCAGCGATCATCATAAGGATTAAAACCAAAAGCACCGCCCTCACAGTCCTTTATTTATAAGGCCTGCAGCACTTACACCACAATTACACCACAAAAATTTCTTCTGTCGTTATCACTTAAATTGCGGTTCTACGGAGCCGCTTTTTCGTTAAAAGAGGGCCGAACTTATAAAAGTCCGACCCTTTTTTTGTTGAGCTTTGCAGTTGAGGGGAAAAAAAGAGAGAACTCAAAGTTGAGTCCTCTCTTTCCACTTACTTTCTCTTCACATAGAAGTGAAAGTATTGCGCATTCTTAGGATAAATGCGCTTGCCATTCCGAGTGATATAGCGAGCAAATACTTCAACCATATCGTTAGAAGAAACTTTCATAGTTTACTCCTCCTTTAAAATATTTATAAAAAATATTAAAAGGTAGGTTGAAACAGTTGACAACGCCCCCCGAAAAGGAGTAATATAATATTGTTATTAATTATATTTGTTGTAACTGCAACAATCTACGAGACATTAGAAATTGGCGTTTCTGATGTCTTTTTGCTTTTAATATCTTAAATACTACATTAAAAATGAGATTTTTGGTAACGAGCTGCCTCGTATGAAACTCCACATTTTTTCACTATTTCGTCAACGCTCATATCTTTACATAATTCATATGGAATAAGTAATTCCCCTGCCAAACAGTTAGCTTGCCATTCCGGATCTTTATAGCAAGGCAATTTTCCAGAGGAGCGATTGAAGTTTATCTTTGCTTCATCTAATAACATTGCATGTGCAATTTCGTGAGCTATTGTAAAGCGGTCTCTCCCTTTTCCTTGACACGCTCGCTCAAATATACTTTCTCGTATATATATAATTCTCTTGTCTAATCTATAAAACGCATGTGCATTTTTATTAAGTTTTTTATCCCATGTAATATCATCCATTACATCATATGCAATATTTTTTCCCGGGAATAAATTAGGTAATAAATCTAACAACCCTATCACATCCAAGAAAGATCCCTTCAAGTTTATTTTTCTCCTAAATTCTTGAGCCAACATTCTTAGATCCAACCTACTACAGGGAGGGACCTCACAATTTGTTACGCAATCACTCATTTTCTCCTTCCCCACGGTTAAGATATTGGCTGATAACTTTTATTTCATCTTCATCCAAAGAGTCAAACCTTCGAGCAAACTCTAAGGCCAAATTTCTTTGTTCGCGATTAGACTTCCTTAAATCAAGTTTCATAACATTACCGCTGTTCGAAACGCTCTCTTTTAGTCCCTGTATCTCTTGTTCACTGAATTGATATGTATTGAAAAGCTTTTTTAAAAAATCATGAGAGATATTTTTTCTTCCCATTTCCATAGAAGATAAATAAGAAGAAGGAACAGAAAGATTGTCCGCCATATCTTTAAGCGTAATTCCATGGTTCACCCGATAAATTCTTAATATTCGTCCGAACTCAGTCAACATTTTTATACAACCTCCCTCAAGTTTCCTTTATTATACTATACTTTTTTTATTTTGTCAATAATTTTATAACAAATTTTCCGATTTTTGGATAACTTTTTATCTAAACTAATTTACCCCGACAAAGCAGTATTACCTGCCCTGTCGGGGTATTCTTCAATCCTCGTAATCATGTGAAGCGAGCACGGCTACGAGCCAAATCAAGAAGATTGTAATCATACGTTCTCCTTCGGGTTCGCTTTGCACCATTCGAGACAGGCTTC
>ERZ1108162.97-NODE-97-length-27584-cov-5.532239_pt1 | contig 27584 bp, 21 predicted proteins | sample MGYA00403698_ERZ1108162 | MGnify/ENA primary metagenome ERZ1108162 (study PRJEB35170, sample SAMEA104062405) | human gut metagenome | biome: human gut; feature: human-associated habitat; material: faeces | place: Denmark | collected 2012-04-30 ... | reverse complement strand
ATAACTGCGTTGGAACAGTAAGCGTTCCGAACGCCGACAATGAGCCTGTAAAAACAGACAAAACCAAAATTATAGAAGTGGCGTGACAATGAAAGCCGCGCCACTATCTAAAAAGAAAGAAAAATCCCTATGCCTATTGATTGTGTTCTCTCCGTTTTCAATCACCTCGGTAAGGACCAGATTTTCGTCCGCCTTCAACACCGCGCTTTCCGTCTTTACGCAAATCGAACTTATCGCGTATTCGTAATACATGGATTGATAGCCGTCGGCGGTTGCGGGATTGACGAGGAAATGGAATTGCGACACTTCGGCGGCGCCGCCGAAAAATTCCGTAAACCGATCCTTAAAGATACTGATTTCGCACCATCTTCCCGCGACGATGTTGCCCACGTCCGCCCGCATCGGGACGGCGCCCGAATTGCCGCTTCTGGCGAGCAGTCTGTCCGCGCCGTTGGATTTGAGGAATACCTGGCTGCCCGTTGCATTGGCCGCAAAGCACTTGATTGCAAACGTGATGCGGTCGATTTTCGACAGGTCTATCTTTTCGGTAAGTATGCTGAAATCGATCCAGCAGCCGTCCTCTTTGGCATTGACGACAAGCGCATATCCGTCGTCGCCGTACGTCATGCCCTCGCCGCTTAAAAAGCGCAGCCTTTCCTCGCCGTAATCGAGGAAATTCCCCTCCAAGGGCATATTTTCCGCAGGAGCAAATACTTTGCGGTTTATCTTCCCGCTCTGTACAACGAAACGGTAAACCGCTTCGAGAAACAAGTTCTCCTCCTCATAGCGCACGGTAACGACGTATTCTCCTTCCATCGCGGCGGAAAACCTGCCGTCCTCGCCGATCGTCACGGCGCCGCCGTCGGGCGCAGTCACTCCGACCGTCGCCGCCACGGGATTTCCCCAGTAGTCCGTTGCGGTGACTAGCCCGATATCAACGACGTCGCCCACCGTATAAAAGGCGTTGAGACCGTTGTGCGCCACGGGATTACGCCCCGCGCGGGCGGTAATCTTGCCCACGTAATAGGTCAGCGTTTCCAAAGAAGGATTGTCGAACGAAATCATAAACTTTTCTATATTCTGCGCCGAACCGTAAAACTTGATCGGGGTTCCGTTATATTTCCAGACGCCGTTATCGTTGACGACCTCCACCTGCGTCCAGGCCTGCGCCTTCAGCGTAAAGCGTGGAACGTCATTGTTGAAAAACGCGGTGCCGTCCTTTGCCTGGGCATTGTAAATCCATACGTAAAAGCTTCCGTAAGCAGAAATGTCCTTTTCCAGAGAATCATGCGCGATCAGGTTCAGCCATTCGGTATTTCCCGTCACTTTTACCGACCCTTTTTCCCCGCCGTGTTTAACCTCAGGCTCGAACCCGCCGCCTTCCGTCCCGTGCAAAAGCGCGCCGTTTTCGTTGTCAAACAGAAACATATCGCCCGCGGCATATCCCTCTTTGGAAATCACGCTTATATACCTCGTGAGGATAGACACCCGCCCCGTTTCGTCCGTCAGCACGTATTCGATCTCGTAAACGCCCGTTTTTTCGGCGACAAACCTCGATTCGTTTGCAGCGAGCAGGGTATAATCGGGCGCATATACGCGGCAATCCACCCCGACGCCCGCTCCGGCGACTGCGGCAGGCACCTCGATTTCGTCGCCCGCAAACGCCGCTTTCAAGTGGGAAACAGTCGCTTCCACCGATTCGTCCTCCGTCCTGATCATGGGCGTGGTAATATATACTTCGGTGTTTTTTACTTCGTTTTCGTTAAGGAGATGAATGGTATAATTGGCGATGTTTTCGGGCGAATTCGGATAAGTCTTTCCGTCGCTTTCGGGGAAAACGCTGTCGAAAATTTCCGCTTTATATTCCACCAGCGTCCAGCGGCGGGGCTTCAAAAGCCTGGCCACCGTATTGCCGCCGTTGTTGTTGACGAGCGCCTTCAAAACGTCGTCCGTGGGATTATAGATATAGTAAGCGATCGAATAGGCGCCGCGCACGTCGGTAATCGCCGGGGCGACAAATTTTATATCGGTGAATTCGTATCCGAAGAATTTCACTTCGAGGACTTTCCGCGTTCCGCCCGTCGGGAAGGTGGTGCAATCGACGATTTTCAACGAAGTTTCGCCGTTGGCCTTCAGCATGTCGAGCGCATAGCTTTCCGTAAGGGGTATAATTTGGTTTTGTAAACCGCTGAGGTCGGCGGCGATAAACTGCGTCGAAGAGAAGTTTGTCAAGCCGTTGGCCTTATCCCGAAAGGTGTAACGTATCGTATATTTGCCCTCCGCCGTCGGCGTAAAGGTATATTTTTCCTTCTCTTTTTCGAGATCGGCCGCCGTACCGTCGGGGTGCACGACCTCCGCTTTTGTCACTTCCGGTTCCCCGCCCGCAAAGGAAACGAGTTTCGGCAAGGGGATTTCGCCGGCTTTTCCCAATTCCATAAACGGCAAAACGGGATTTTCCGCCGCCGGCGCCCTGCCGTTTGCCGACACTTTGACGCCGGACAGGTATACGTTGAGCGCGCCGTTTTCCCGCCCTTTGAAACTGATTTTGAACCCGTCTATGTTTTCGGGCGTCGCCGGATTTTTAGCGGCCATGTCCCCGACGGCAAAAGCGCGTTTCTCCTCCGCGTCGGAATAACTGTCCTTAATCCAGCCCTTTTCGCCTTTATAAATCTGTAACAGTCCCCAGGATTTTTCAGCGATCCGGGAAGGATTGTACACCTGGTTGGTGGTAACTTCTATCTCAAAGGCCGAAGCGTTGTAAATATAGACGTACATGGCGTCGTAGGAGGAAATATCCGAAAGCGCGGGCGCATCGAGCAACAGATCCGTAAAGCCCGTCTCGGAAGCGCTGCGGACGTTCAGGGAAGCCTTTTCCTCCCCGTAAGTCACTTCGTCGGAAGAGACAAGCGTTACGCTTTCGTGCGCGGCCGCCATCGCTTCGCCGCCGGCATGGCCGAAATACGCGACGGTATTTTCCTCGTAAGCGCAGGAGACGGTAAGGGGATACGAACCGACGTTTCCCGAACTGTCCGTCGCCGTATAGACGGCCGTGTATTCGCCCGACGTATCGAATACGATTTTTCCGTTTTCGGGCTTTATGGTGCTTTCGCCGATTTTTACGGTGATTTCCGCGGCGATTTTTTCTCCCGACGCGTCGGTGACTTTCGCCGCGGGCAAGGTCACTTCCCTGCCCTTTACGGCGAAAATCCGCGTTTTTCCGCCCAGATCGATGACGGGTTTTCCCGTATCCGCCACTTTGATTTTTAATTCCCGGCTCTCCGTGAGTCCCTTGCCGTAAGTCACGGTATAGCGCGCGGAATACCCGCTCAGTTTGGAAACGTAAAATTTATTGTTGTTGACTTCCACTTCGTTTCCCTCGGCGTCTTTTACTTCCACGTCGGGAAACAGCCGCGTGCCCTCGCTGTCCGCGACGTCGGCCGCGGGAAGGGTATATTCGCTTCCGATCTCTGCCGTCGGGCTTTCGGGCAGCTCGAATTTAACTAGCTTCACCCCGCCCGCACAGGAAGCAAACGCCAGGGCGAGGACGGCGGCCAGCAGCGTCAGCACCGTCAGAATCCACAATCTTCTTGTTTTTTTCATCAAACTTTCCTCCTTCCTTTTTCACTTGGAAATATAAAAATTGTCCACATAAAAAGCGTAGCTCTGCCCGCCGTATTCGTGGGCATAATTGATCGTAAAGCTCTCCAGGGCAGAAAGATCCAACGGCTCTCCCTGTCTGCCGTTTTTATACCGCATATCCGAAAGTTTTGCCGTCACCCTCACCCATTCGCCAGCGGGCAGCACGGCCGCGGCCACTTCGAGCGAATTGTCCTTTTTATCCCTGACGTTCCAGGCCAGCGTTTTGGTCTTATACCCTGCATTAAGGATATCAAACGAAATCTCGGCATCGTCGCCGTAAGCGGTAAAATCAAACGAGGAAAGATATTCCTTTTCTATCCTGATCCCGGGCCAGGGATCGGGGTGGCCCTCGTTGGGATTTACGGCGACGTCCACCTTCAGCGATTTGCTTCCCTGCGAAACGTAAAGCGGATTGGTGTTGATGGAAATTTTCGGATAGGACGCAGACGAACATTGATAACTTAGGGCGTTGACGTTGAACAAGTCTATCTTATCCTCGAAATAGAGTATCTCGTCGGTCGTTTCCGTCCGCTCGATTTCCTTGATCAGCGCCTCCGTCTCGGTATATTCGTAATGCGCTTCCAGATTGTCGAGATAGAGCAGGCTGAAGGTATCGAAACTGTCCGTCTGCGCAAAATCAAAACGGATATATTCCAGAGCGTCTATGTCGCAGAGGTATTTCGCCACTTGCCGGTCGATATAGTACACCAGGTTGTTTTTTCCCGGCGAAAGCAAATATTCCGTACCGGGATAGGTCTTTCTCAGCTTATTTTTTCTCGAGGTAAAGGACAGCGTAAGCTTTGTTTCTCTGCCGCTCTCGTTGAAAACGTCCATCGTCAGCGCCTTCACATAGCTGAAATCGTTGGCGGAAAAATATTTCGTATCGCACCAGATATACATGCTCGGGTCGTTTCCTTTCGGATTGCCGTGAATTTCCACCCGCGCGCTGGTATTGCCGTCGGTGATAAATTTCGGGTCGGTATTCACCCCGATTTTTCCGAAGGAATTATAATAGTTAAACGTCTGCATCTCCTCGTAAGACGAAAAGGTAGAGATGGTCGCTTTTTTCACTCGGGCGTCCTTTTCCCCGCCGCAGGAAGCGAATACGAGGGGAAAAGTCAGCAGACACGTCAGAAAAGAGACGGATTTTTTCATATCAACTACTCCTTTTCGAAACCGTAATATTGTCTATATAGAGCGTTCGGCGCGGCAGCAACGTACTTTCGTCGGCAAAGTTTTCCAGCCTGAACTCGATCCCCGCCAATCCGGCAAATCCCGACCAATCCGTCGCGTACAGTTTGCCGACGGAGACTGCCGTCCATTCGCCCGCCTTCAGGGTTCTTTCGCCGAGCACGTATTCCGACGTATCGCTCAACAGCACGAAGGTAACTTTGACGTTTTCGTTTTCCGAATTAAATATCGAAAGGTCGAAACGGTCGATTTCCGACGGTTTCAGCCCCAGTGCCGAAGCCTTGAGCGTAACCGAGGGATAGTAGCCGAGTTTATCCTGCGACTCCGCCACCGCCTTCAGCGCATACCCGCCCAGCGCGTGTTCGTCGCTTAAAGAGAGCGTCACCGTTTTCGCCGCGGTAAATTTGGAGAGCTCGCTTTCGTCGTCGAACGTCGCCACCCTCACCACCTTTCCCGAAAGATACGTGGAATAGGTATAGGCCGCCTCGCCGTCCGTCAATTCGACAACGGCATTATTCTCCTCGCCGTCCAGCTTGATTTCAGCCTTGTAGAGATATCCTCCGCCCTGTTTTTCTCCCGCAACCGCACGGCCGTTTACCTTCACCGAGTACCCCGCGTCCGCGACAAACGTCACCGCGGCGGTATCGAGATTCGTTTCGACGTCCGTCACATAAAATTTGGCGGGATTTTCTTTCGCCGCGACGATCTCCCCCGCCAGCTCCTTCCGCACATCTTCGAAGGCCGTATGGCTTTGCGAATAAATCGTCCCTGAAAACAGGCGGGAATACAGCCCCGACAGTTTTTTCTCCGCGCTGATCTCCATGCCGTAATACTCTGAAGCGCCCGCGTAGAGCGTCTCCAGCTGACGCAGATATTCGTATTCCTCCAAGCCGTCCCGGATCGCCTCCAGGCGCATGGAGGCAAACGGATAGTCCGCCCCGTACTTCGCCCCCGGATAAAACAGATACCCGTCGCCGTTGGCAATCCAGCGCTCGCTCATCCGCTGCGGGTCGGCGTAGGGATCGATCGGACGCGTGATATTATCCTCTCCGTGCTGATTGAGTTCTATCTTGTTATAGGTAGTCGTCGCCCAATAGAGATTCCCGTCCACGTCGTAGGCCTTCTGCATCCAGCTCATCACGCGCGCGCCCACGAGGTTGTCGTCGATATGGTAGCCGGGGTAAGGATAATTCGGCGCCGCGCAGGTGTACCACCATAAACTGCCGCTCCGCTCCTTTTCGGAAGCGTACAGCGCGCGGCTCTCTTCGTCGTTGAATTTATCGACGGTCGGGCACCAGGTAAGCGGGTTCTGCGCGAAACTTTCGTCGTACCAGGTCGTCACCACGTTGGGGATATTTGACATCGAGGCCTTGATCCCGGCCTTGAATTTTTCGCTTTTACCGCTAAAAAAGCCTTCGTCCTCCAATTCTTCAAACGCTTCCAGCTCCGCCGCGTCGATCCGGGCGACGATGCGTTTTGTCCTTTCGCCGCCGTCGGCGGACAAATGCGGCTCGTCGATCAGATCGTAAATGTAATAATACCCCTTTTCGAAATAATTCTTTTCTTCGGTGCAAAGCCCCGCAATCGCCTTCAGCGTGCTTTTCAGTTCGGAATAAATCACATCCGTGCCGTCGGACGAATGGGGAATCCCGTAAGCGGAAAATCCGGGCGCGTCGTAATACTTTTCCAGCCCCGACAAAAATCCTTCCAGCCCCCTATCCGCTTTCGGCACGGAGAGGGGCGAAAGACGGTAGCGCAGCATCGTTTCGTAATAGGTTTCGTACATTTCTTCCGTGTTGTCGAGTTCGCCGTTCATGATGTCGTTGCGGTTGAGCATAAAACAGCTCTGCGCCCCGACGGCATCGGGCACGGCGAACGCCCACACGGTGACTTTTACGGGCACGGAAATTGTTTCTCCGTTCAGCGTCAGCGCAAACGCGCCCGTATAAATCCCCTCCCCGGTGTCCTTATCCGTCTTTACGGTGATATACAGTCCCTGATTTTTGCCCTTTTCTATGCGATTTTCCCCTTTTCCCGCGGCGAGTTCCAGCGGAACGAGCGCGTCGGGCGTATACCCCGTGGGATAATCGTTATTGTTGTTGTTTTTCTTGGTAACGTTTATATAGTGTTCCATGTGCACGGAAATGTTTTCCTTGGGGATAACGCCGCCCGAAGGATTGGTGAGGTCGCAAACCGCAAGCGAATAAGCCGAGACGCTGCCCGCCTTTACCGTGACGATCAGCTGGTCGGATTCGTACTCGTTTTTGGCCATGCCGATTTCCAGCCGCTTCTCCGACTTTTTTTCGGCGCCGTAAGCGATATCCCGATAAATTTTTTCCGTGGCCGACGGCGACCATATCTCGTATTCGAGTTCTTCCTGCGGCTGGTTGCAGCCCGCAAAAAGCAACGCGGTCAAGGCCAGCCCCAACGCGAATAATTTTTTCATAGCTCTCCCCTTTATGCCTGTATGCCCGAGTTGCGCAGAATGTCGTTCCAGTTTTTATAGACGTAATCGTAATTTTCGAAAGTGATTTTTTTATAGTTTTTATAATTTTTTTCGTTGAAGAGGTTTACTTCGGGGTTGGTTTTCAGGTTGGAATAGGGCGTTACGCCGCCGCGATAAAACAGCGGGTGCTTGGATTGGTTGAACACGTACTTGCTCCCCTGCATTACCTCGAATTTCGATTTCTGGAAGGGGGAAAATCCCGCGTAGCATTCGCTGTTTTCCGCGTCGTAATCGAAGGGAAGCATAGCGCCTTTTGTCGCGGAGAGATAAATTTCCTGGGCGGCGTCGCTCGCCATGAAAACGAGGAAATCCTTTGCCAATTTTTCCGCTTTCGCGTAACAGGGAATCACCGCGTTGTGGTTGACGCCCAGCGTCTGATTGATTTTACAGGCGTCGGCGACCGCCGTCAGCGCGTCGTCGGAAATCGCGGGCTTTTCCCCGCCGTTTCTCACGTATTCCACCGCCGCGCTCAGCTGCGCGTCCGTAAGGCCGAGCTTTTCTCCCAGCGAGCTGATCACGGGCATAGCCATATAGCGGATATCGAGTTCGCCCGAAGCGAGTTCGTCCTCGAAATCCGTGCGGACTTCGTTTTCCAGCCAGTCGCCGTTGACCATCATCGTGCTGCCGCCGCTGAAATATTTCGTCTGTACCTGCATAAAGGTATTGACGGAATCGGGATCGGTATAAGCCGCGTCTCCCGCCCAGTCGCTTTTGCTTTTGTCGATGCAGAGAATGCGATCCAAAACCTTCAAAGCTTCCTCTTTGCCGCGGGAAAGCATCATCGAGGGACCGAAATGGAACGACTGCGCCTCCTCGTCGTAATATTCGCCCTGCCAAAATTTATTGAACGCCGTCACCCCGTCGTACTGTGCCCACCAGGTGAGATACGCCATATCCCAATACGAATCCTCCAGCGTAAAGATAAAGGGATAAAGTTTTTTCTTCGCATAGGTAAGCTCTGCGGCGGAAATCCGTTCGCACAAGGCAAACAATTCGTCGGTCGTGTTGGGTACTTCCCAGCCGTTTGCCTGAAAAAGATTATAATTATACGTAATCCCGCCGATCCCGGCCGCCCAGGGAAATTGATAATACTTTCCGCGTTCGCCGTCCCCCACGTTGTGGTAGGCCTCGTAATCGTCGAACATTTTTTGCTTTACCGTGACGTTTTCCCCGGGAATCACCGCGTTATAGACGTCGGTGAGATCGGCGAGTTTATTTTCATAATGCACGCCGAGAAAATCCACGCCGCCCGTTTCGCCCATCAAATCGAAATAGCTGTCCCCCTGAAGATAGAGATCCACGGTATTGTTGCTCGGCCCCGAGGGCAGGTGCGTCCTGATCAGCGATTCCTCGCTGGAAGCGTTGATATAGATTTTCACGCCCTCATGGTTCTTTTCGTATTCCTCCGCCAGCGCGTGCAGAAACGTCTCCCCGTATCCCGCTTTATACAGCTCTATTTCCAGCGTATTTTCGTCGTCGGGCGCCCGTTTGGAACATCCCCCCGCGGGTACGGCAAACACTGCCGCCAGCACCAGCCCGATCATAATCCTGCTCGATTTTTTCATAATTTCCTCCTTTTTTATCCTTTCAAGCCGCCCGCGACCGTGTTTTCCATGATCGTATTCTGGAACACTCCAAACACTGCCAACACGGGCAGCATAGACAGCATCAGTCCCGCAAAATAAACGGGATAGCTTCCCCCCGTTATCCTGTCGGGGTCGAACTCGTACAGCCCCGAGGCAAGCGTCGGAAACGAACGCAGATACAAAATCGGCGTCATGTAATCGTTCCAGAACCCGATCGCCTGCACGATCGCCAGCGCGGTGACCGAGGGCATCGCCTGCGGCAGCATGATCTGCAAAAATATCCTCATGTTTCCCGCGCCGTCCATTTTCGCGGCCTCCGCGTATGTCCAGGAAAGGTTTTGAAAAAACGCGTACAGGATAATGAAATTGAATCCGAAACCGCCCGTGCAGGTCAAAAGAAACAGCGGGCTGTCTTTCAGGTGCAGATCGCTCACCATTTTATACTGCGCGGGCAACGCGCCCACGATCGGCAGCATCATCATGACGATCGCCAGAGAATAGAGAAATTTTCTGCCGCGGAATTTATAGCGGGCGATCACGTACGCCGTGCAGCAGCAACAAAAGATATTGATCAGCGTCGCGCCGCAGGTAAACCATAGGCTGTTGAAAATCATTCCGAACATATTCGTTCCCCGTACGGACAGCTCCGCAAAGGCGTTTTTGTAATTGGAGAACATCCATTTTTCGGGAAAATGCAGGGAATTGGTGGAACTGAATTCCCGATTGGTCTTAAGCGAGTTGATCAGCGTCCAGAAAAACGGATAGACCAGCGTAAAGCCGTAGATCGAAAAGAGCACGGCTACGACGATGAACAGCGTTTTCTGGGCTTTCCCGCGCTTTGACGTTTGTTTTTTATAAGCGCCTTTTGTCATGTTCTCTCCCTCAATATTCGACAATCTCGACAAGTTTATTGATAAAATGTCTCACAGTCATTACGATGGGCACGCCGACCAGGGTGAAGAACAATCCGACGGCGGAAGCATATTCGAAATTGGTGACGCCGTTTACGCCCTGCACGAGATCGAAAATCCAAAACGAAATCGTATAGGTGCCGTACTGTCCTTTCGTAAACAGCAGGATCGGCCCGCTGGCCGTAAACAGACCGACGATTGCAAACGTCAGCATGGTGGAGACGGTCGGCCAGATCATGGGAATGATAATCTGCACCAGCTCGCGCCATGTCCCCACGCCGTCTATTTTGGCGTATTCCATCACTTCTTCGGGCAGCTTCGACATCGCGCCGCTGAACAGAATGATATTGACGCCGAATCCCGTCCACAGCGTATAGACGACGATCGCCCAAAGCGCGGTGTCCTCCGTAGCCAGATATCCCAGCAGCGGCACCTCGCCGCCCACGAGACGCACCAATTGGGAGATTACCCCGTCGGGAAGGATCAGCTGCTTATACAGCGTCGTAAGCACCGTCGCGGAAATGATCGAGGGAAGGAAAAACACAAATCTGAAAATTTTATATCCGTATATCTTCTTATAAAGGAAGTACGCGACAATCGCCGTAATCAAAGCTGCAATACGCGTCGAATGACGTAATGGACGATAAGCCAAAAACTCAAAAAGAAAAAAATAAGCGTGTTTTTCAAAGCCTCGTTTACGACGGACGCCGAGGAGGCGAATTCCTTGAACAGCCGCTGAAAATTATAGAGTGAAAATACCGTTTCTCCGCCGATGTTTTCCTTAAATGCCAGCAATACGCTGTTGATATTCACCCCGAAATAGAAAATCAGGAGATTGAGCAGGGGAACGGCCAGCATTACGGCGATAAACCCCCAATCCGCCCACTTTGTTTTCAACTGCGTCTTAAAGTCGCGTTTCCGCCTTTCGACCGTCACTTGTTCAGTCCTCCCCGACGTTTCTTTTCATGCCTTCCAGATCGATCGTCTCACCGTTTTTCAAGCGGGATTCTTTCGCCGCAAACGCCATCATATGGCTCATAACGGATTTCTCTATCCCCGAAGATACGTTTTTGGAAAAATCCCCGCCGTCTATCAAAGTCAAAAATTCTTCCATCAGGCGATTATCCCCGCCGCCGTGCCCCGAGAGGTCGTCGGTGAGTTTTGTCACGTCTATCCTTTCGTCCTCGCCCGTAAACGGCCGAAGCGTTATGACGTTTGAAAAATCGTCCGCCGTCAGTTCGCCCTCGGTGCCGTAGATGCGCACCACCCGCTTGCAGTCTTTCGTAAACGCGGTCATCGTCAGCGTCGCCAAGGTTCCGTCCTCAAAATTGACGGTGGTCACCTGATGATCGACCACGTTGTTATCGCAGCGGAAGGCGCATTTCCCGTAATCGCTGTCCCGCAGCGCCGCCTTCATTCTTTCATAGGAGGGAGAATTGTTGCACAGAACGTTGAATATCCAATTGCTCCGACGTTCCGCCTCGCTCATTTTCTCGTACGCGGCGAGATAAAAACGTTCTGCGTTATAAGGGCATTTTTCCTTTACCGAGCAATTTTCCATACACCGTTCCGTACTTCCGTCGGGCGCGTTCTCCGCGACGAAATACTTCAGTTCACCCCTCGAAGAAACGCTGACGGGCTTCTTTTCGATCAGCCATTGTATGATATCGAAATCGTGACAGCATTTCTGCAAAATCATCGGGCTGGTTTCATCGGAATTCCGCCAATTGCCGCGGATAAAGCTGTGCGCATAATGCCAATAGGCAACGTTTTCCGTCTGTTCTATTCCGCGTATCTGTCCCAATCTGCCCTCGGACAAAATCTTTTTTATCGTCCTGAAAAACGCTGTATAGCGCAGTACATGGCAGACAGCCACCAGCCTTTTTGCCTTTTTCGCGGCACGCTCCAATTTCACGCACTCGTCCGGCCTCGGTGAAACGGGCTTTTCCAATAAAATATGATATCCCTTTTCGAGAGCCGCCATAGCGTGAAGGAAATGATCTCTGTCCTGCGTAGCGATAATGACGACGTCCGCCAGCTTTTCCCTCTTCAAAAGTTCCTCCGCGCTCGAAAAACGGTTTTCTTCCTTTACGCCCAGTTCCCGCCCGTATTTTTCGACAAGTTCCTCTTTCAGATCGGCAATCGCCACGGTCTTCATCAGATCGGGCCTGTTCTTCTGAAATGCCGAATAAATATATCCGCCACGGGCGCCGAGCCCCGCAATAGCCACAGTTACCATGTATTTCTCCTTCTCGTTCCGCTTCATTCTATCCCTATTTTAGCACTAATCGCCTTGCAGTTCAATAGGCCAACAGGAAAAAAATATATACAAATCGGAACAAGAGAAAAATTATATTGATTTTTTGTGTATTTTATATTATAATGAAGAAAAAGCCGTTATACGGAGAAAATAATGTATAAATCGGACAGTTTTTATATCTATGACAGCGTGGTGAAATTCGATCCCGTGCTGGTTTCCTGCTGGCAGGTGACTTGCGGCGACGGATATAGCTATACAAAAACACAAAAAATGATAGACGCGGAGCCGAAGGACATGCTCTGCGCCGTACGCACGCTCGGCGGAGAAGGAAAAATCATCACCGACGACGCGATTTTTAATCTGCCCAAAGACAGTTTGCTGATCCTTGCAAATAAAGAAATCGTAAGATATCTTGCCGTCACGGACGAATGGAGCTATATCTGGTACAATTTTCTCTGCCCCGACGCGCTGCCCTTTTTCGAAATGCGAAAGGTATATCAGATTCCCGCAGACGTGAGGGAGACGGACTGCACTGCGCAAATGTTCGACGTAATGAAAACATACGACAATACGTGCAATAAAATTGCCACGTTGCTGTTTTCTCTGCAATTTTTCAATTGGATACATCTCTCCGAGCATGAAAAATATTCGAATTATTCATATTATAACGAAATCAACGAATGTTTGCAATATATTCACGGACATCTGGAAGAAAAAATCAACGTTTCGGAGCTGGCACAAAAATTTCACTTTTCGGAAAGACATTTCCGAACTCTTTTCACCGCCATCACGGGAATGGCGCCGAAGATGTATCAACGCGAGCAGCGACTGAAAAAGGCGCTTTCTCTTTTAAGGAATACCTCTCTGCCCATCAATAAAATTTCCGATATGTTGGGATATTATTCACAGTTTCAATTTTGCAGGGATTTCAAAGACCATTACGGCACTACGCCCACAAGATATCGAAAAAACATAAAATGAAATGCGTTCTTCATTTTAGACGAAGCTTACCGCTATGTCTCACGCCACTGCCATCGAATTTTCTATACCCGCGGCGAAAAAATTACATAAAAACGGTATCCATGCACAGCTTCCGTGCACAAATACCGTTTTGTCGAAAATACAACAAAAATATTTTCAAATTTTCTGTTTAGAGTCAAGCTGTTGCCGTGAAATATTTTCTCGGATTTGAAAATAAAAATCAACTCAATTGCAGCTTTTATATTATCAATATTTGATTTTTGCAAATACATGCATCCAACTGTTGAGCCACAGAATGAAACGTAAAAGGTTGATAAAATCCATTATATAGAATAGCAGTTTAATCAATTAAGGTTTCAAATCGTTGGCGAGCGCGAGCGTTTAATTAATTCAAGAATTTCGTCTCTACATAATATTTAGAACCTCCGCGCTTCTTTCCCAAATGCTGACACATTTAATAAAAATGAAAATTAAAGAGATAAAACTTTTATTGCTCAGATATCCTTGAAATAAAAAATAAATCCGAACCACTCACTCGTTACGATGATTTGGTTCGGATTATAATGATTTGGTGCCCCGGATGAAAACAAGGTTGAACTTTCCAGGTCTTCAAGCGAGACAACTTCTTCTTTTCCATTCGCATTATAAACGATTTTCATATGATCGTCATAAAGATATATTGAATTGATAAACGCGTCTATAATTTTACGCTTTCCGTCTTGTTTTGTAACGTCGATTTTACGAAAATTATGTAACGCCATTATAAAATGTTCTTTGGTGAATACGGGCGCCGTCAATTGTTCTTTCGCTACCGAATCTTCGATTCCTTTTTTCTCTTCTTCGAGTCCGCTCAAACGTTTTAACAGCGTTTCCGTCGCAAAACCTTTCTGAACTGCATTGACGATATTTTCGATTTCCTTCTCTTTCTGTTTCAACTGTTCTTGCAATTTCGGCAGCAACGTGCTTTCGGTAAACTGCAATTCGTACAGTTTTTCAGCAAGGCTTTCGATTATACTTTCGCTTTGCAACATTTGCATTGTTTTGTAAACGATAAAATTTTCAAGTTTTGTCTTGCTTACCATCTTTTTATCGCATTGATGTTTTTTCTGACGAGCGCACGCATAGTAGCGATACACGACTCCTTTCGTCGCGCTTGTCCCTGCCTGCGCAACCATCATCGCTCCGCATTTGCCGCAAAACAACCGAGTCGTCAATAAATAATCGTCGTCCGCGGTATGGCGAGCGGGAGCTTTCGAGTTCTTTGCAAGTTCGATCTGAACGCCGTCGAATATTTCTTTGTCCACGATAGCGGGAACGCCGTTTTCAATTTTTACTCCCATGTGGTTGTATTCTCCGATATAAACGCGATTTGAGAGCATATAGCGCACAGCGTTATACCGAAGCGGCTTCCCGTTAGAACGAGTTATATTTTTTGCGGCAAGTTCGTTGTAAATCTGTTTTACCGTTTTTCCGTCGTAACTCATCTTGAATATATCGGCTACAATCGGTGCGGTCAAGGGATCGATATCCAATTTGCGCTCCGCATTGATAACGTAACCGAACGGAACGCTTCCGCCGTTGTATAACCCTTTTAACGCGTTTTCTTTTAGTCCGCGGGTTACTTTTTCGGCAAGCTCTGCCGAATAGAATTCCGCCATGCCTTCAAGAACCGATTCAAGGAGAATCCCTTCCGAACCTTCCGCAATAGTTTCTTTTGCCGAAATGACTTTTACGCCGTTCTTTTTGAGAATGGTTTTATAATGCGCGCTGTCGTAACGGTTACGAGCGAAACGATCGAGTTTCCACACGATAATGCAATCGAAAGCATGCTTATAACTATCCTTGATCATGCGCTGAAATTCCGGACGGTTGTCGGTTTTCGCAGACATAGCTCGGTCGATATAATTATCTATAACCTGAATATCGTTATATGTAGCGAATTCCATACATTCGCGAAGTTGCCCTTCGATAGAGGCTTCGCGTTGATTGTCCGAACTATATCGCGCATAAATTACTGCTTTCATTATAGGCTATCTCCTTTTAGTATATGTTGTTTTTTATAAACTATTTATCGGTGGATCAATTCCATCGATGCCGTATTGTCCATACTCTATTGCGGGAGCGTTTCCCATATCTTGTAACATTCTCAATAATTTAAAATATGTAAATATTAAAGGACTGTTTGAACCATTATTCGTTATTTCAAAGTCAGGCATGATTATTTTTTTCCCAAAGAACACTGATTCATTTAACTTTACTTTAATAGCCGCTGAATAACTTGATAAACAGCAAATAAAATCAATGTTTTGATTTTTATTCTTAACAATTTCTCCTATATGTTCATAAATATTTTTCTCTATATTTTCAGTTTTCCAATCTGATTTCAGTGTTAATAGTCCGCCTATAATGGGAGCAGCAGTGCGCCCTTTCATAAAACCATTTATTGTATTAATAGGGGCAGAGGTACGCAATAAGCTTTTTACGCTTTCGATCTTATTTGATGCATACTGAATATGCTCTTTGGATAAGGTTTGTTTAACCTCAAAAACCCCATAAACACTTTCCGCCGGAATATATTTTTCGTCATTATATTCAAATATTGTAGGGGAAAAATGTTTATCATAAATCACAATATCAATTTGATCGCTACGATTTCCTTTACAGTCTATAACGAAAGCGTTTTCTGCTTTATATCTGTCAGGGAAAAAAGAAGTAAACCAGTTTTTCCACTCTGCTTCAGTTGCATCTCCTTTACTGACTGGGTGCCCAAGCAGGCTGCTTAAGTTAAATTTGGCAAGCATTTCTTCTTGTTTTTTGTCGAATAACATTTTTATATCAACTTTATCCATAATTACCACACTATTTTACTTGTTGTAACTTTATCACCGTGATCATAACTTAAAGACTGTATTGCTACGTTTTTTATTTCTTGTTTTTCTTTAAGTGTCATTGAATCTGCTATGTTATTTGCAGTATTAGCGGGATCTATTATCCTTCTTGTTAAAATACTATCTCTTAATGATTCAAAAACCTTTTTTATATTTACGTATAAAGAGTATGAACGGTCGCTTTTTAATACTTCAGCAGTTATTATCTCGATAGCAATGGAAGGCAATTCTAAGCCATGACAATTTCTCCATATTTTTAGTAACATCATCTCATTAGATAATCCACTGTTTTTGATGAGATCTATATGCTCTTGTATGTTTGTTTGTGTATTTCTATCATTTTTTCTTGAATATATATAATGATCTGTATAGTATTTCCCTTTTCTAAAATATTGTTGATTAATCCTTTTTCCTGGCGTAACGTCGATACTACAGCCTGCATACTTTAACCCGATAGAAACATTTTGCAATCTAATGCAATCACTCGTAAAATGTAGTTTTAGAAATTCATATAAGTCAAAATAATAATCTTTAGCTGCATGTTGATTATCAAAATCGGTAATTGAAACAAACAAATCTATGTCCGACTTTCCTTTTATAGCATCGCCTTTTGCTTTTGAACCAGAATTTTGTATTTCGATTTTTATGTTATTTATCCAACGATTTGAATTGTACTTTTGTTTCCATTGATTAAGTAAGTCATACATATAAGAATACGCTCTTTTTTCATTATCGTTGTACTGTTGATTATTTGATCTTTTGTTGAGCAAATCTCTCAAATATTCATCCACCGTTCTCATTATTGTTCTCCTTAAAATATATTTAATTTAATACACTAATTGATTGATAATTTTTAAATTTATTCAAAATCGATATTTTCTTCAGCTTTAACTTGAACATCAATAAGATTGTCAATATTAACTTCAGAAACAAGCCAATTGCGAATTTGGCATAATTTAATAAAATCGCCGATTCTGTTTATCCCATTCATCTCTTTCAATGTAACAACAACAGCAAAGGGCAAGGCGGCACCGTGTTTTGATTGCAGTCTTTCTTTTGTTTTTATACTCAATCCCCAGTTATCCGCATTAAACTTACTCTTTGGGCGAGAACCTTTTTTGATGGTGTCTGCGATATGTTTTATATTATCCCATTTACGATAGAAACTTCTTGCGCTTTCTTCGGTGATGGCGATATTTCCTTCATCCCCCTGAGCATTTTTATCAAGAGATAAAATCTGCGTTTTACCTTTGCTGTCTTCTTTCAATCGCCCAAAGTGTATATCCATTTCCGTGTTTGTATAATCAACACCTTGGCTTCTCGAACAGATCGGAAAGTAACATAAAGTTGCTCGTGCAAAGAAGGGGTATTTATTATCGTAATAAGGAACAGGAATGTTATAAGCATACGTTTCATAGGCTTCAGAGACGCCTGTCAATATAAATCGAATTTCATCTGCGGGTGATTCAACAATGTCTCTGATATCTTTGGCAACAATGCCGTATCCCATCGAATACGAAACATTATCCTGCCTATTCCATTTTGCGGCGGAATCGATAATTAATGCCTTTGCAACTTCGCGGCTCAATCCTAATTTGCATATAAGGAAAGCCATTTTTCTTGTTATCCACGGAGCCGCAAAAGACGTTCCCGTTACAAAATATTCACCTAGTGACGAACAAACTCTGATTTTTTGTTTTCCGTCGCCACCATAATAACTTACGTCGGGTTTATTGAAAAAGGATAGGACGGGTCCGACTCTTGTATACGAAGCAGGTTTATTATTAAAATCGACCGAATTGACAACAAGGGAATTTAATGAATCGGCAGGCGCGCCGATTTTCATACCAAGCTTTCGACCTTCCGGTCTATTAGTTCCGGCAACAATAAAAATGACGTCATATTCGCTTTGAATTTTGTCAAGTTCCGCGCCTTCCGGCGAAATAAAATTATTGTTAATTTCCAAAACAGAGCCTAAAGATAAATTCCAGACTTTAATTTCTCTGTTTTGCGAAACAATCTGTCGTATTGCTTTCAATACCGTAAATGAACTAAAATAGCCGTTTTTCGCCACTCCAAAATGCTTGACACGAAAATTTCCGCAGTTGTCTTCAAGATTCGGATTAAAGGCGGGACCGTCAACAATTATTGAAGTAACAAAGGTGCCGTGTTTATAATCACTCGGATCAATGCCAAGCGCGGGATCGAGCATATTCTTAAATTCTACCCAATTTTTAAAGTAAACACCGTCATCGAAAAGTGTATCTATTACGCCGACCACGGGTTCTGTCGTCGGATCGGGAATGGTTAAAATTTTATCCGCTGCACTGCTGATATCCGTCAACGTTAGTTTTCTTATATCAACAGTTTCCATAGCTATAAGGTATGGAGCCTTATCTCTTAATAAATCAAGTTCATCGGGGGTAAGACGAACAGTTGTTTCATCAAGTAAAGCGGCATCAATAGACGTTATGCCTAATTTATTTAGTAGTTCGGTGGTTTTTACATTTGTTTTATATAGAGTAACAATTGTATTTTCATTTGTTTTTTCGACGTCTCTGTCAATATTAAATTTTTGCACATAATAACAATCAACTATTACTGCTTTGAAAATCGAAATAGGTAATGAATAGTTTGTATTTTTGGCATTTAACGGCTTCATATCGGCATGAGAAATGCTACCGTTAAAATCTTTTTCAAGAATTTTTATACATTCATTTAATCTGCGAATGGATTCGCTTAAAATATCCAAGGAAACAAAATGTGTAAAGATATGCTGTTTCCCGGAAACATCAAATTTGGCTCCACGGACGCTGTCGTTTGGTTTTATGTTTCCTTTCGCAAGAAGACCTTTCATCCGATTGCTTTTTGCTACAATTTTATTATAGTAAACACTTACCAGCGCGCCGCCGATTAACGTTTCGGCTTGCCAATATTTTAAAATTTCTTCCAGTTGTTGTTTTAAATCACGCAGATGATCCACATCAACCGGCAATCCTTTTTCGGGAATATTAGGCGCTGCCGGCTTTGTATGGTTTCCATCTGTTTTAAAACTTCCTTTTAATTGTAAAATTTTGTTACTCATTATTTTCTCCCTTTAATTCCCTGCCGGCTTGACTTTTTGAAACGCCGGTGAGAATTTCAATTTCCCTTAATGTAAAGCCTTGTTCTTGTAAAACTTTCAAATCAAACGTTGACGTATTACAGATAGTGAAATACAGCCGCCTTAAATAATCAAACGGTTCGCCAGGATTGCTGAACGCTATCGATGTTTTGATTATATTTTTTAAAGATCCCGGCATTATCAGCGGATCCATTAGTGCGATTATCTTTCTGAATAATTTAATGTTTCTACCAGCAGACTTAAATTTTTCAAGATAAAGATTCAATAACACTTCAGAAATTTCAAGCAAGTCGGATTTTTCATACCTGTCGAAATTGATTATCGCGTCAAATCTTCTTGTTATTGCCTTATCGAAATACTCAAATAAATTTGTTGTTGCAATTAAAACAATTCGGTCGTCCAGATTATCAAAGCCTTTTAGAATAGTAGAAGTTGCTCTGCCCATTTCTCGTAAATCGTTGGAATTCGTTCTGTCCAAAGCAATTGTATCTATTTCGTCAAACAAAATCACAATTTTATCCGGACGAGAGAAACTATTGATTTCTTTAAATAAAGAGATAATATTTTTAGGTGTTTGACCAAGTTTGCTATCGATTAAACTTGAAAAGTTTACATAATATAAATCTCGTTCCAAAATTCTGGCAAGCTGCTTTGCCGTTTCTGTTTTTCCTGTTCCCGGTTTTCCTTCAAAAAGAAATTTATTAACTCCCGCATTATGCGATACGGCGTTTACAATTCCTATAATGTCCTGTTGAATGACTTTAGGAAGAGGTAACGGATCGCCGTTGTCGTGAGTCCATTTTTCTAAAAATACACAGTTGTTTTCTTCCATTTGTGGAACAAAAGTATTGGCGTTTGAAAGCAAAGCCGTGATGTATTCGGCTAATTGATTATCCCCGTTATCATCAAAGTCTTTTGCTATTTCATACGCTTCGGTTCTGAATCCCAAATCGTTTCCTTCTACATGGTATCTGATTAAGTTTATAATATTTTTCTTTTTCATGAGATAGTCTCCTTTGATGTTAGCAATAGTATATCATACATCTGGGACAATGTCAATACTTTTGGGACAAAAATGCAAATAAAAAATTTTTCATACAAAAAACGGTTCCGTGGGGTAGCGGAGCCGTTTTTAGTCTGCAAATAATTCGATTAAGGCTTTTTGTTTTTCAGGGGAAAGTTTACGGAAGGAAGAAAGCAGTTGTTTTTCCTGTTTTGTTAGCGGCAATAATTCATCCGGCCGATTGTCTGCTTTTTCAAAATCGCTCCTCGTCCGGAACACCGAGTAAGTCATACAAGCTTACATCGTAAAGCCTAGCCAACTCTACGAGTTTTTCGTATTCGGGACGAGAGATATCGTTTTCCCAATCACTCACATTTGATTGGTGAATGAACAGTTTATCGGCAACTTCTTTTTGCGTGTAGCCACATTGTTTACGAGCGTTTTTGAAAAAAATTCCATAATTCATTTTATTTATTTTATCAAGAATGTGCATTACACATTGACAATTATGTGTAATGCACATATAATATATGTATGGAAAAAACGCTAAAGAACGTAAAATCGCAAAATTCGCAAATAAAATCTAAAAAACGAGTTGCCGAGCACGGCGAAGTGTTTACTGCCGAGCGTGAAGTCAAGGCAATGTGTGACTTGGTTGCGCAAGAATGTGACCGAATAGACAGTCGATTTTTAGAGCCTGCATGCGGTGACGGCAATTTTTTGGCTGAAATATTGACACGCAAACTTACCACGGTAAAAAAATTATACAAATCTAACCCGTACGATTACGAGCGGTATTCCGTGCTTGCAATAACAAGCGTTTACGGCGTCGATATTATGCAAGATAACGTTGCCGAGTGCCGGGAGCGGCTTTTTAACCTATGGAACAAAGATTATAAAGCCGTGTGCAAAAAAGCGGTAAACCTCGATACGCAAAACGCCGTCAAGTACATTCTCTCAAAAAACGTGCTTTGCGGCAATGCATTAACGCTTATGTGCGTGGATGAAAATCAAAACGACCTTGATACGCCGATTATTTTTCCCGAATGGAGTCTTATGCTCGGCACAAAACTCAAACGTCGTGATTTTCGCCTTGACGTGATGCTCAAAGCCAACGACAAACCAAAAAGCGAGCAACTATCACTTCTCGACGTTCCCGAAGACATACGAAAATACTTGTCTATAAACCCCACAACAAAAGAATATATGCCCCTGCCGATATGTGAATATCCGCCCGTGCATTACAGGAAGGTGCAAGAAAATGGCTGAAACCTTTTTTGACAAAATCTACAAAAACAAGACTTTACACACGCCCGACGTTTTGTCGTGTCTTGCGAATTTATCTAACGACGAAGTTTTCACCCCGCCCGACGTGGTAAATCAAATGCTCGATTTACTGCCGCAGGAATTGTTTTTAAATCCAAACACAACGTTCTTAGATCCTGCTTGCAAAACTGGAGTTTTCCTTAGAGAAATTGCAAAACGATTATTAGTTGGCTTGGAAAATAAAATCCCTAACTTGCAAGAACGTATCGACCATATCTTCCACAAGCAACTTTACGGCATTGCAATCACGGAACTCACAAGTTTGTTATCTCGCCGTAGCCTGTATTGTTCAAAATATCCAAACGGCGAATACTCGATTTCTCATTTCGACACAGCCGAAGGCAATATACGATTTCGCCGCATAAAACATACTTGGATAGGCGACAAATGTAAGTTTTGTGGTGCAAACAAATCTTATGACCGTGGCGATGAAAAAGAAACCCACGCATACGAATTTATACACACAGAAAATCCGGAGAAAATTTTTAATATGAAATTCGACGTAATTATATCCAACCCACCTTATCAATTATCAGACGGAGGCGGAACTGGCGATAGCGCAAGACCAATATATCATTTGTTTATAGAACAAGCAAAAAAACTTAACCCCCGATATATTTCGATGATTGTACCTTCTCGATGGATGAAAGGTGGTAAAGGTTTGCAAGAATTCAGAGCCAAAATGATAAAAGATAAACATATCAGTTATATTTATGATTATGAGAATGCACAGGAATGTTTTTCTGGCATACATATTGATGGTGGCGTAAACTATTTTTTGTGGGAAAAAGAATATAATGGAAAAGTTCGTTATTTTTATAAACCACGTGAGCAAGAAGTTATTTATTCCGAAAGATTTTTACAAACAGATGTTACAAGTACTGTTATCAGGGATTATATTGAGGGCTTCCGCGCGCTTAACGCCGAGATTCAGACGATTATAAACCGCTCCGAAAAAGTTAAAAAACTCAAAAAAGAAAAGGGCGACAACTTGACGCCGCAAGAGAAAAAAGAACTTACCGAGGACGAAAAAAAGGCAAAATCGCTCCGCAAACAGGTGCAGGAAAATCTTTTGAAACTCGCCGCGCGTATCCCCGCGTTTATGTATTTAACCGACTACCGCGAACAGACGATAAAAGACGTGATAACGCAGATAGAACCCGAACTTTTCAAAAAGGTTACGGGGCTATCGGTAAAAGACTTTGATATTTTGTGTTCGATAGGGCTTTTCGATTCCGAAAAGATGAACCAAGGCATTTTCGGATTCCGTAAGTACGAAAATTCGTCGCTATCCTATACGGGCATAGACAAGCACGCTGGCGAATCTGTCGGCGGTTGGGATACGGTACTTCGTCGCGAAGAATATGAAGAGTTATACGGCAAGCAACAAGCCACGATGACAGACTTCGAAGAGATTTTAATTCCCGAAAAGTACCGCGCCGAAAAATCGGGAAATACCGCAGAAAACGAAATTGCCGCTGCGGTTACGGATAATGCCTACGCCGCCGCGCAAAAGCAAGACGAAGAAAAACTCGCCGCCGAAAAGGCCTTGCAAGAAATGCTTGCAAAAGTACAAGTAGGCATAACCGTTACGCACAAAAAATTCGGAAGCGGTACGATTGTTTGGATTGACAGTGCGAAAAAGTATTTGCGCGTTAAATTCGACGCAGGTGAAAAACAATTCGTTTTCCCCGACGCGTTTTTAATGAAGTTTTTGGAAGTCAAATAGTTTTATTGATGTAAAATAACCTTTCATGAAAGGCTTGATGAATAACACTAAGCCTTTTTTGTTCGCTCTTGAAAAAATTTTGGCAAAATCACTTGACGAACAAATGTTCGTATGTTATAATAAAATGGGTTTGATATAAGGTCAAGCCATGCGCCGTGAAGATAGGCGCTGTCGGGCGTGAAGATGTTGCCCGTATGTTCGTTCCCTATGTCATGGGGCGAATACGGATAAGCGTTTTGTTCGCGCTTGTCCGAGAGAAGAATTACCGTCGTTTGCCATAGGGTTGCTAAAAAATAAGGTAACCACCGCGACGGGCGCTGAATCCGTGAAAAATGAAGGGTTTCGGCGTTGGTTTTATTGTTGTACGATTTTTTAGATAAAATCGCTTAAAAAATTAAATAATTCGAATTGAAATCCGTGCGAAGAACGAGCCTGAAAAGGCAACCGAAATCGCACGGATTTTTTATTCTTAAAACAAATCGGGAGGTATTACTATGTAGCCAAAACAGACAATTAAATATCTTTCCGCAAGTTATATATTGCGGAGCATTTCAGGTCGGTGATAAAGAAAATCAGCGACCTTTTTCACGTTAAAAATCAGGAGGAACTTATGCAAAATTATCATCGGTATCGTCCGCCGTGAGCGGTAAAAATTCACGAACAAAAAATAATTTTACAAGGAGAAAAATCATTATAGAAAACGTATTAGAAAACAGAAATCTTCGTCCGTTTTGTTACGGCAACGCCGTCGTTATATCTGCGGACACTTGCCCCCTGCAAGGGCGAACGGCACCAAACGTGAAGCGATTTGGTATAGTGAGTTATACCTTTTTGAAAAAGGTGGCAAAAACGATTTTTACGGAGGTAATGAATTACGTCTTATTTAGTATGCCATATGGAAAAATATAAACGCGGCGACATCGTCGGAATCGAGCGAGAAAACGAACGCGACGAGAATTATAAGTCCGCAAGAAACCCGCAAATCGACAAATCGAGAACGCACTTGAATTATCACACTTTGCCTTATGAAAAAAAATATCTTTCGTTCATCGACGAGCGAATAAAAGAACTCGCCCCGAAACGTAAAATCAAAGACGACGCGGTGCTTATGACTTCTTTCATTTTAGGTTCGGATAAAGAATTTTTCGACGGCATCACACCCGAAACACAAAAGCAATTTTTTGACGATTGTACGGAGTTCTTCGCGGAACGCTACGGAAAAGAAAACGTCGTATCCTCAGTCGTTCATTTGGACGAAAGCACGCCGCATTTGCATTTCAATCTGATGCCCGTAACGGGCGGAAGATTATGCGCGAAAGAACTTTTCGACCGCACCGCTTTGCGAGAATTGCAGACAGATTTTTACGAAATCGTCGGCAAGAAATATGGCTTAAAACGTGGTAAAGAAGGCAGTGCGGCAAAGCATTTGGATGCGATCGCTTTCAAGACGAAAAAGATGACGGAAGCCGCCGAAGAAAAAATTCGCGAAGCCGAAGAAGCGCAAACCGCGGCGCAACCCGTGAAAGAATTGCTTGAAAGTTACGAAGCGGCAAAGTCGGAAAAGATTCCCTTTTCGGGAAAGAAGAAGGAAACGGAAATTATCGCGTTACGGATGAAAAACAGCGAACTCAAAAAGCAAAACAACGTTCTTGCCAAAGATAACGGCGATTTGTATAACGAACTGAAAAAGAAAGAAAAAACGGCGACCGTGAACGAAGGCGCGGTAAAACTTTTGGAAAAATTACTCACATACGCGCCAGAAGAACTCGCCGCCGCAAAACAAGCCGCGAACGTAAGACAGGAACAAGAACGGAATCGTAAAAGAATCCACACAAACAACAATTTTAACGGTAAGTAACCGATAAAATTTACCAAACGAAACGTAAGAGTCGGCATTTTATAAGAGCGAAATTAAACGCAAAAGGTAATAAAACAAAAAATAGTAAGTCCGACCGGTTTCGCAATTCGCATTCATGCGAGGCTGAGAAAAAATTTAGAAAAGGAGCCATTAAAAATGAAAAACACAAGATTAAACGAATAACTGCTCGGAGGGGAAAATCACGAGAAAACGCAAGGAGAAAGAAAACAATTCATGTGTTTCCGATTCTCAATTGGAATCGTTGGCGCGGGTGTTGTTGCCCGCAATCAGAGAATATCTTTCGTCGGAGGAGGGACGAAAAGATTATGCCGAATGGCAAAAAAACAAGGCTGAAAAAGCCGCATTACAACTTAATAAAAAATCTAAACGTAAAAACAGTTCCGCTGACGACAACGGAACCTTGCTTTCCGGAATAACGCAGAAGCAAGACAAAAAGTTTGCCGGACTTTTATAAAACGGCAAAGGCAGGCGGGATTTTCTCCCGTCTGCCTTTTCTCTTTTTAAAAGCGAATTTATCCGCTAAAAGATTCAAATTCTTCTATAAAACAAAATAGGCCGAACGTCTTCCTAAAAAAGAAAAAGTTCAACCTATTAAGACTTGGTGCGGTCGACAGGAATCGAACCTATTCAAGAACTTATACAGTCCTTTTGCCATAAGGCTTTCAAATATACTCCGCCACTTTTATTATCGATAAAAAATTATTGTTTTACCTATTTTCTAATATTTAATTTTTTAATATGTCAAACCATCCCATCAATTTTTTACCTACCCCCACAAAGGACTATAGTAAAAATACTTGCTTTTTTATGCTTTCTACTATTCCCACTACCGCAACAGTTACCGTACACCACTTCAATGTCTCGTTTCGGAAAAGCCGTTTTACTGCTTTATACGCCTGCTCGCCCGTTGCTTCGTTATACGCAAGAACTCTGTCCCCGACTTCGATTTCCTCTATCGGTTTTAATCTTGCTTCCGTTTTTACATTATTCGCTTATCTACTCATAATCGTAAACAATATTAATATATTTCAATTTGTGCCTCGTATAATAATGTTGTTTGGCGTTGACCGATCTACGGATCAGCAACATTACTTTGGTTATGTTGTTTGGAAAGGGTACGGGGAAAACTTTTTCAAAGGTTGCCCCGCGTCTTTCCGGGTGATATAATGGCATAGATTCCGTGGTTCGGTTCAGTTTCGTTTACCGCTCGTCGGTTGACAGGAGAGTCCGACCATATTCGGTATCAGTGGATATTTATTTTTTAACCTTTTTCTATTACAAATTGAGCGGAAAGGCCAATTGGCAGCCCAACCTTGCTACGTATCCGCCTTCTTATTTTACTTTGTATTTATTGACAATACTTCCATAAGCTTTATAGGCTTTTTTGTTACATCTACCTTTCTCACTTCTCCATTTACAAGATATCTAAACCACCGAAAAAAAATCACTCCTCTCGACTTTAACTAAAAAACTTATCGGCGGAATCTTCTCTGATAATAGATCTGAACCAAAAATCCCACTGGAATGCGACAAATCATAAGTGTAAGGGAAATATATTTTTCCACCCCTTTGAGGCTTAATCCTAACAGTTATGAAGTATAGGCTATAGGTATCTTTCTATATGGATATCAGGCGTATCTTATTTTTCTTTACAATACGCCGGAACATATAATACTTCGGGTAACGGTTCGTTTTCACCGACTATCGCATAACAGTCTTCTTTTCGATAATACCATTTATTCCAAAAATCACAGTAGCGATATGCAAATCTCATATTACCCCACTTTCGGTATATCGTTGAGCCGTTCCTCCGTTGCAAGCATATCATAAAATCCGTAATGCTCATTTTTAACGGCATGTTTACCAATAAATGTATGCGGTCAGGCAAATTTAGTTTTCTATCGTTTCAATGTCTTTCGATTGGCATAGTGTGTACAAGATTTCACGTATTTCCAAACGCCATACCATGTACAAGTTTAATCACCCCCCACAACCTTGAAACATCGATCATTAAATACATGGGTATTCATTTCTCAAACCTATTTTTATATTCTCTCCATCCCCCTATTTCTAACTATTTTTAAACCAGACTAATGTATTATGGAGAGATATAAAAAGAACGACCAAAACTTTCGCCCGCAAACAATAACCAAAATTCAAACAACAAATAAGAAAATCTCGATTTTGTGATTTTCACTTTTTTCAGGTATTTCCAACGCTTCAAAAAGAATTTTTCGGATTTTTATAAAACCATTAAAAACATTTGTTTGCACAAAATCCCGTTAAATCGATTCTTTTGCCTCTTAGAAAAGAATTTCATTTCTTCTCGATACATTCCTCATCTCGCCTCTTTGATACGCCTTAAATCGCAAATTTCGCGGTTTATAAATTTTTCTTGGAGAAAGTCTTATTTCCTATCGTTTTTCCCTTGAAAAATCCCCTTTTCAAAACGCACAAAATATTCAAATTGTACGATTGAGAGTACGGTGTGTGCTTGTCTTTGATACGAGATCGGTGATTTTCCAGCCCTTTGCCTTCAAATGCGCCACCACCGCTTCTTT
>ERZ1108162.87-NODE-87-length-31650-cov-5.794145_pt1 | contig 31650 bp, 47 predicted proteins | sample MGYA00403698_ERZ1108162 | MGnify/ENA primary metagenome ERZ1108162 (study PRJEB35170, sample SAMEA104062405) | human gut metagenome | biome: human gut; feature: human-associated habitat; material: faeces | place: Denmark | collected 2012-04-30 ... | reverse complement strand
ATTGCGGTTCCTTGGAGCCGCTTTTTCGTTAAAAGAGGGCCGAACCTATAAAAGTCCGACCCTCTCTCCTTTGTTCTTAACCGCGTTTAACGAGATAATTATATCACTTTCATTTTGAGTTGACAAGCGTTTTTGCAGTTGAGGGGAAAAAGAGAGAGAACCTTCCTAATTTTAGTTTGTTCCAGAAAATGTATTTCTAATTAACGTTAGCGGAAGAACTTCATCCTTCTTGGTTTCCCTCCATGCTATTTCTCGGTGTGTAAGCTCTACTAAATATGCAGCCGAATAGCGTCCATAAATCTTATATACTTTTTTCAAAATATCCACGGTGGTAGAATCAATTTTTTCTTTCGGCGCACTCTTAATAGGTGAGCGCTGATTTTTTTTGTATTCATCGTAAACTTCTTTTACTACCGGACCTAAATCCCAATGTAAAATCGGCTCTCTGAATAAAGCTTTGTTACATTGTACCAAAACAATTGCTTGGGCAAAAAATAACATCTTTTGAAGTTTTAACGGCGTGATCCATTCCTCATTATTATTATCGTTAGCATAATTAATAAACCAATGGGATATTTCCGACGCAGAATATTCAGCCGTCTCAATTTCACCGTTATCTACAATCAAAGTATTATCTTTTTTCTTTGAGGCTATTTCGTAATCGTTCTGTATGTCCAGCCAATATTTTGCAGGCATTCCGAAGATAGGTTCAAGAAGAATAGCTAACTTCGTATTCATTCCTCTCTTTCCTTTAATTACTTCGTTAATAATAGTAGTGGAAATTCCTATTTTTTCTGCAAGTTCTTTTTGAGACATCTCATAGCCTTCAAGCGCGTTTTTCAGAAATATTCCTACATGAACCGCATAATTAGGTCTGAATTCAGTCTCCATAATGATTTGACACCTCCAATATTTCTATTTCATCTTCTTCCATAACAACTTCTACAATCGCTTCCATTCTATATGAATGCGATATACTAAAACTTGTTATACCCTGTTTGTCTCCATTTAATTCATGTACTCTATATTTTTTGAATATTGGATTTGAATAAAAAACACTTATATGATCAACAACTTTTAAGTTTTCCATAAGAATTGCTAAATTTTGAGCTATACTTTTATCGAATTCCCGACAAGCATATTTGAAATCATTACATATTTTTTCCGTTTTTCTGTTTCGATATCTTATTACCATTATATGCAAGCTCTCTAAAAATTAACCTTTTTGTGAATTCATTTTATCACATAAAACAACCTTTGTCAATAGTACACTGCCAACTTTTTTCTAAAAAGCACAAAAAATGTCCCGACAAAGCAGTATCACCTGCCCTGTCGGGGTTTCTTCAATCCTCGTAATCGTGTGAAGCAAGCACGGTCACGAGCCAAATCAAGAATATTGTAATCATACGCTCTCCTTCGGATTCGCTTTGCACCATTCGAGACAGGCTTTCGCTTCCGAGGATTTCGTCAACAGCAGATTGATTTCCGTCTGCACGTTGTTCGTCCCAAAGATAAACCCGTTCACCGCCTGCATAACCGCGCAAAAGACCTTTATTAGACACGTGATAAACGTCGCAAACGACCAGTTCAGGATTATATCTCCGCCGATATTCACCGCAAACAGACACAGAAACAGACCTTGTACGGCGTTTCTTAACGTTTCTATGCTGTAATCCCGTTTCGGCTTGTATCGGTTGGACGGCTCAAGCTCGCTCACCCCGTCCGAGAAACTCTCACGCAGGAAATTCGGGTCATACGGCTTAATCTTTACCCGATTACACTTTTTTATTGCCCTTACCTGCTCTTTCGTCAATTTTTCTTCGGGATATGCGTTTAACAGCTCTTTTCCGTTCTTTCCGATATATTTTTCCGTATAGTCTTTATACGTCAATCCCGCGGGCGACAGGATCGCTGTCTTTATCCGCACCGTTGTTTCCTCCGTATGGTGATTGCAGTATTCGTTTACCCTGGCGGAATACTCGCTCTTTACCAGCTCCTCTATCGCTTCCTTTGACTTTTTCGCCGCTTCCTCGTATTCCTTTTCGTCTCGCTTTCGATTTCTCGAATACGCTTTTGCAATTGAATGCAGACACTGCGAACCCACAAACACCAGGATTCCGTTTAAGGTAAAATCTTTCCAGGAAAAAGACACGCTCGCCGCGATATCCGTTAAATACATCAGGACAATAGCGACCAGTACCAAAATCCCCGACGCCAACAGAACGTTATTCGTGCCTCGGTTTTTCCCTGTCCGATCTTTCGACACATAAGCGTTGATATATTCGGGCTTTGCATTCCCTTCGGGCAGTTTATCCATTTCCGTTCCCTCCGTTCATGTTTGTCACCTCCACCTGTCCGCAGTGCCGCCACAGCTCTTCAAACTCTTTGGACAGCTTGAAGCAGACCGCCCCGAGCGTATTCCCGATCGCCGCAAACGCAAAGACGAACGTCAACCCCTCTATCGTGCCTTTTTCCATAGAATTGACAAGTGCCATAAGGCCGAACAGCACCCAGCAGATCACCGCGGCGTTCGGGCTTTTGATTACCTTTATGAGTGCTTTATAAAGCGGCAGCGCGGCGCATACCGTGACGACCACGAACACCCCCGACAGTGTGCTGTCCGCGTCTTTAACCACGATTACAGGCAGCTTCCAAAGCCCCGCTATCAAAGTAGGCACGACGCAAAACGCCATGCCCACCCAATACGCGATCAGTCTTGCGTTGTAGTACCACTCTTTAGAGTGCTTGATCTTCTTCATCGGATTTCTCCTTTGTCTCGCCGTCTATTTCCCTGATCGCTGCGTTCAGATCGTGTTTGATTGCCTCCTTGCTCGCCGCGCCGATGTTCGTTCTGTCCGCAAACTGCATAAAGGCTTTCGTAAAATTCGCCAATGCCTTTTTCAACGCTTCTACGTCCCTTTTCGTGCTATCGCCCGTCTGCCCGTTGTGGTTACTCTCGTCTATCAGTCCGTTGGTGCCTTTAAGCTGTAAATCCAGCTTCTCGGAAACTTCTTTGAGCTGCTTCTTCAGTTTCCCGTTTTTGACGTTGGTATAGATGAGATAGACAACGAACACGACCAGCTGCGCCACGCTCGCCACGGTGGAGATCGTCACTTGCTTTTCGGAAGCGGCCGCTTTTATCGCTTCTACTGCTTTTGCGTACTCGCTCCCTATCCCCGCTTGGTCGGCATACTTTTGCACCCATGCGAGAAATGCGTCTAAATCGAACTCGGGATCGGGCGCGGGTGTTTCCTCGGCTTCCGTAAGCGTATTATCTGCGTTAATGATAAATCGACCTAAAACATCACCCATATAGTAAACGGTCAATTCTCCGCCTGTTTGCTTATAGGTTGTCGTTATTTTTCTCGATCCTGTATTTTCCTCGTCGAACATTTCTATGGTACATTCCGCATCGCTCTTAAGCGTTATAAGCGCATACTCGGTTTCGCTGTGTGCGTATCGATAGGTTTTCTCCGTAAAAACGGGTGCTTCGCTCTCGTCTGCGCTGTCCTGCGGGGCTTCTATCGACGTTTCCTCTGCTTTCGCGGAATATGTATTCGTGCCAAAAATCAGGCCTATGCACACCGACAAAAGCGCGACTAAAATCACGACAATCAACACGTTTATAATTCTTTTCTTTTTCATCTTTCTGTCTCCTCGTTCACTTATTCATAGTCCCAAGAACTCCACGTTCGGCCCTATCGTCCGCACGTTTCGACATCCACATGAGCGCTTCTTCTATATGTGTAAGCGCACAGGCGTTTTCTCTTGTCTTGTATTCACCGTTTTGAAAAGATTGTAAACGGTGACGTACGATCTCCAACAGGTCGCTGTCTAAAATCCCGGCAACAGAATTTTCCTCTTTCCTCGCGCCATTTTGAAACTGAACATCAAGTAATTTTTCTCCTGTGTCCGCACGACGTATTTCGTAATTATGCCGACCGTTTCCCGGGCCTGCCACATCTTCGACAAACACATCGTTAAGATTGTTGTTACGTTGAATTCTGAAATTGATTTTATCCATTTTCTTTTTACTCCTTAAAAGTTACTTCTGCACCGTTATCTGCGTAGTCTTTGAATTTTGCGAGAAGCTCTTCTTTTACCTCGATTTCTTCAGCCAAAGCAATTTCAAGCTTCTCTATCTTTTCTTCCTGAATGCGAACGGTCTTTGCCAAGCCCGCGACCGTATTCTGCAAATCGGTTAATAGTCCGTGGGCGTAAAATTGTCCCTCAATATCTTTTAAGATCAAAGGCTCTATGTCGTACTCCGACACCTTAACGCCTCGTACGCAATGAATGACTTTTCCGTCTAATTGTCCCGCTTTCAGTTCCTCAATCGGAATTGCCGTTTTACAGGCTTTGAGCGTGACTTTCTTCTCTGCCTGACTGTTTATCCGATAGAGCAAGATAAACTCGCCAGACAGCCCTTTTATGCCCTCAAAATCGAGTTCAAGCGCATTGTCTGCAATAGAAAAGGCAGGCTCTGCAAACCTGCCAATTCCATGATATTTAAGATACACTTTCATTCTGTTTCAGCCTCCTTTTCCGCCGCAAGGAGATGTGCGATTTTGTAATTGGCTTCAAGGTCGAATTTCTGTTGCCATTCTTCTATCAGGTTTTTTATATAGTCGGGTACGCCTTCCTCGACTTTTGCCTCGTCAAGTAAGACGATAATCCGATTAAACATTTCCTGGACGAGAGTATAGGCTTCTACCTTCGGATAGGTCTTTGCAGGGATAGCGTCGTATTCTTCGAGAGCTTCCGTAATAGACACCTCGGGAATGCCGATAGAAATACCGTTCTCGATGATACTGTCCGCACAGTCCAACGCCAATTTGTAATACTCCTCCATGTTCTCATGGTCGGAAGGGAAGTTTTTGGAAATAATGTTATGGTGCAAGACTATAATATTTTCAACGCCCACCTTTAAGGCTTTTTCTGCTGAACGATAGTTTTTCATTGTTTTCTCCTTATTTTATCCACTCGGGCTTTTCGGGGATTATCCCCGTTTCGGGCGCGTCCAGCCATGCTTTGCGCCAGCTCTGGACTTCGGCTTTTTGCTCATCTGTCAATGAAGCGTACCATGCCGCGCGGTCTGCGATATCGAAACATTCTTTGCGGCGTAGTTGCCGAATAGCCAGGCTTTCCACGGCCGTGCCTTTCAGCTCGGGCAGTTCCTCACGTTGTAAAGGCCTCCGTTCAAGTATCTTTTTAGACATTTGTTGTACCTCCTGTTAGAGTAAAGTAGTCTTGTTTGACGGTGTTCTCCGCTCCGTACTCGCTGTTATCGTTTGCACCTTGTTCTATCGTTTCGCTTCCGTTCTTCCAGGCGATATACTTTGATTTATTAAACGGCGTCGCTTCGGTAGTAGCTTCGGCGGTTTCATAAATCACGGTCAAAGGATTGCCCGCGGTGGCAATCTCCGCAAGGTGGGCTTTCCATTCGTCAACGGTGGCGATATTTGTAAATACCTTAAATTCTGTATCGATAAAATAATTTCCCGCGACCGAAGCCCCGCTATTTTCGCCCGATAAATTAGCGACGCACGCGCCGCTTGTTTTTACGTTTGCTAAAACCGCGCCGTATCTGTATAAGTCTCCCGCGCTCCCTCTTGCTTCCCACGTTTCCGTACCGTCAAAGACCTTTTTGCCACTATTCCGTTTCGTTTCCCCCGTTTCGGGATAGGCAACGTCATATTCGGCTAACTCGATAGGAGTTTTGACGGAGAGCGTGTCGGAGGTGTACGGCTCGTAGGCGGTGGCTGTCGTGCCAATGTTCAGCATAATCCAATAATTATTAAAGATAGTGTCAATTTCAGTCGTACGAATAACAATATACAAATTTCCCTTTTCGTCTGTCGTTGCTGTTCGCGGCTGATTTGTACAAACCCCATCAGTAAGACTGTTTCTACTATTAAACCATATTGATGCCGCGGCTTCTGAATATTTCGGCGTATTTGAAGATAAAGTATATTGCGTATTTGGCTTCAACTTCAAATCTACTCTTTTTCCCTCTCCAGCGATTGCGCCGTTCTTAAAATCGTCGGCCGTCAATCCAAATAAATTCCTGCCCGTGCTGACAATTTTTTCGAAACTCGCGTTTTTCAAGCCTTTGAAATACGGCTTATAAGGAAGAGCGGAAGATCCTGCGTTAAGCATAGGGTAAAGAATATATCCATCGCAACTTACGCCAGACTGTCGAACAAAAATCTCAAACCTATAACCAGAATTCGAAGAAACATCAGAAGCCGAAACAGAGAAAAAATCACCGTTACCATAGTCAGCTGCAACATCACCGACAAAACTGCCGTTTTGAAACTTATTAACAATGCCAAAAATGGTAGAATCAGAAAGAGCTTTACTACTGTTCAAAGAAAAAAAATAAGTACCAGCAGGTAAATAAAACGTCGGAGAAGTTAAACCAAAGGAGATAGCCGAAGTAGAAACACCACTTAAAACAACGCTCCCATCAAACTCATTTATAGTAAACGTAACACCATTTTTAACCTCTGAAGATTCAAAATACGGATACGGAATCAGATTCGCCGGCGCAACGGTTTTCCCGCGGATTTCCTTAACCGATGTATCTATTCCATCAACGATATTCTCGCCGTCTGCCGTCTCTCTCGTCGTGTAGGCCTGTTCCAAGGTTGTTACCGTCACTACCTGCGCCTGTTCTAAAATCGTGTACAAATCCTCGACGTTTTGGTTAGTTTGCGCAAGCTGGCTTTGCGTATCACTGATAGCCGTATCTACATACCCTTTGTTTGCTGCTTCTATGTCAGCGTACGGAGTTCTCGTCTCGATACACCCGTTTGTTTTTCGTTTCGCAATCGTTGAGATTTTATCTTTTTCGGAAATCTCCGTATATCCGTTTGTCGTCCCGAATCGATCGTCTTTCGAAACGATATACGCATATGTTCCGTTTGCAAACGGCTCCACTTTGTTTAGCTTGGTGTTATCCGCGTCATCTACATAATTTTTCGAGACCGCGTCATAGCCTTGCAGGGGAGCAAGCGGCAGTCTGATTTGGCCGTTGCCGTCTCTTGCGACTAAAGCGTTATTTGTGACATCTACCGCAAACGGTTTAGTAGCCGTTCCTCCGTTTTGGTCGTTGATATATGCGACGTTACTTCCCGAAGCTTTGGGCACGTAATTATTGGGTAAGTCCCCGATTTCGCTTTGAAGCTGGGAGAGTACCGCCAAGATCTGCGTCAACAGCGTTTGGTAATCGTCCGTAGGGTCGGGGAGTGTAATCGGTACTCCCTTTTCCACCACGAACGACGACATTGCGCTTGCAATCTGTCCGCCTGTTCCGCCCGCGTCTCCGTACACATAAAATTGCACGTTTACCGTCCCGTAATTTTCCGTGATTACCTGCGGAATTTGATATTCCCACGCATTGAACTGTACGCCGTCGTTTGTTTCCACGCCCGATAACTGCGCCGAAAAGCCCATAGATTGCGGCGTAGTCCATACCCCGTTCGGCAGCTTAAAAGCCACTAATACGGGCAAATTCGGCGCAAACGCACCGATAAAACGAATGGTGTTCGCATTAGCCGAGCCTTGGAATATCCGCTCGGGTTCTACGTGCAACACTACTCCGCCGCTATCAACATAAAAATTCATATCATGCCTCCTTTTGCTTCAAATAATCAAAAACATCGTGCGTCCCCACAATTCTGAACGCCCCGACGTTATCTCCGTTTTTAATATCGATATTCCTGCCGAACAGCAGCTCCCCGCCATACTTCGGCGTAATGGTAGAAACGTTCCCGTCCTCGTCCTCTACCGTGTACGGCTCGCCCTCATAGACAGGCGTCATAAACGCCCAGGCTTTCCCCGTAGCAGTAGCGGTGATTCCGTTGCATTCGAGATACGGCGTCACGTCCGACTGGCCTATACTTATAGATATCCCCGCGTCGCCTATCTCGTACTGCGCGGCGATGTTCCCCGCGCTCATATTGATTTTTTTGGAGAATTTATTAATCGGGCGATTTAAGATAACAAAAATAGCTTTTGCTTTTGTATTTATGCCGCTCACAAACGGGTTATTTGCGGCCAAAGCCGAGCCTATAATCACATGTTTTATGTCCGTTGCAAACTCTATTGCGTAATTCTCCTTCAGCGCCTCGCGGCTATCTTTGCGCTTTACGATCGGGTTATTTGAGAACGTCCCTATAGCGTAATAATTCTGCGTACTCGTCGATATCGAGCCGACCAGCGGATAATTCATTTCGTTTTCGTAGGACACACTGTCATTGAGCGTTACACAGAGAGTGAAGTTTTCGTAATACATTCTGCCGTAATAATCGCAGTATTGCACCTCTTGCCCGAATGTGCCCGTTATGTTTCCGCTCGTTACCTCTACCGCACGCATACCCGCCGAGAAGTTATCCACGAACTCCCACGAAAACTCTATGCCGTTCCCAAAAGCTGACGAAATCACAGGCAAAGCAACCGCTGGCAGGGTTTCCTTTCCGTTCTTTGTCTCGCCCTGCACTACCGCAAGAGATATTCTCCCTGGTATAACGTTACGAGGTGAACCTTCCTGCGTAAACGTCGCTAAAAGATTGCTCCAAAAGCTCGGATATCGGATAACAAGCGTATTCTCCTTAAAATCGGGAATAGGAGACGTGACGTCGGTAATTAAAAGATAATCCGTATAAAGCGACTGCCGCTCCTGTACCATTCTTTCCGAGACCTCGAAGATACGCCGATATGAGTTTGCCCCGATATACTGCGAAATCCTGTTGAAGTTTTTCGAAAGCCCCACCGTACAGCGGAAACGATCTTGATTTACTTCTACTGATACCGTGGCGATATAATATTCCTCGTCCCATAACTGCCCCGCTTCGGGGATTGTGTTAAGATTAAACGCCGTAAACGTATAGCTTTTCTCGATCGTACCCAATCGCTCCGCCGTGCCTTTGATGTTCTCCCCGTAATACTGCGTTTCTACCATGTTCCCGCTTTGGTTGTGCGCCAGCGTTCGGGGAAATTTCAGCCAATCCCCCACATATTGCTTGCCGTGACCCACGCGCGCCGAATATACGGGGATATATTCCAGCTCGAAACACAGTTTCGTATAATCGCTTATCGTAAGATTGGGATTTCCCGTCACCGTACGCAGAATATTTAAGATAGCATATTCCTTAAATACGGGGCTAACAGCGTCAGGAGCTTTGAAGAAAAACCCGCCGATATTCTTTTGTCCTTGCGTGTAATATATCCCATAGGCCTTTGATGACGGATATACGTCGGTGTATGAGGACAACTGCGAGTCGTAAATGGATTTCTCAAACACGTACGGGGTGATATCGTATTTATTTTTCGTCACGGCCGAACCCGACGCGTCCACCCAATACAGCTTATGGATTTGTAATATCGGGTACGCCGTCGGAAAGATCGTGCTGTCGTTTTCCTCAAACCTCAAATATGCGGAGTCCGTTCTCACGCTCTGATACCCGTTATTGTGCGGCTGGCCGACCGTCGCGGGCGTGGCCGATATCTGATTGACGAGATTATCAACGTAGCTGTCTATTCGCGTACAGGCCTGTTCTATGCCGTAACGCACCGTTTTTCCCGAGTAGTTATATTCTTTGAGATCTGTTATTTCCTGCTTAATCACGTCGTAGTAACGCGCCAAGTCCTGCCCGCCGTATCGGTCAAAGACGATTGTATCGCCCTTCAGGCGCGGCTCTGCGTGGATATAACCGCCTATGGCTTGCAACAATTCCCGAAGCGTTGCTCTCGTGAACGTAAATTCGGGCGAGTTCTGCTCGAATAACTCGACTTCTTCCCCGTCTGCGTACACGAGTTCTACCCCGATTTCATAGTCCCCCACATTTATCGCCGTGCCTGTTACGGTATAACTATCCCCCGTAAAGGCTACCGTTGCCGATACTTTAGGCGGCGTACTTGTCACTTTTGCACCGATTATATGTCCCTCTGTAAAATCCACCTTTTTATAAAACGTAGGCGCCAAAGGATTACCCGCGCTTATTCTCGCCTGCACCGTCTCGGTTGCCGTTGTCGTCTGCTTCGTTTTATAATCGAAATGAAATCTCGGCGGCACCACATAATTTTTCGCACTCTTATCCCATATCAAAGGTTCCGTCAGCTCTAACGCCCGATTGATGACCTCTTTGATAGTCCACGGCTTTAGCGGGTAATAGTTGGGCTGACCGTAAATGGTAAAACTTGATTTATAATTAAATGTAGTAGGCCGCCCTCCTGCTGTAAAACTTACTGTATAAGTATAGGTAAGAATATTAATGCCTGAATAAATTTCTATTGTTCCTGGCACTGTTCCTGTATGATTAGTAGTTGTATTGCTATAAATTTCTTTTTCAACAAACGAGGTGAACGCATTAGTAAGAAATACTTTTATAGTTTGCGTGTAGTCTATAATTCCCGAAGTATTTTCATAAGGAACTATATCGGGGAGGCTCATTTGCGTCCCAGTAATTAAAGGAGTTTTATTATCATTAGAAAACAAAAAGCTTATTGCTGTAAAATCGGCATAATTTTGTTGGGTAGGATCTATCATTACATAATTTCTTCCGCCCGCGTTTGTTACGCATAAGCTTTCTACCATAAAACCCTCAAGGTACTTTGTTTCCTCGATAAGCATAAGCTCATGGCGATAGAACCCCGACCCGTTCGGCGTTTCGTATGCGCTGTCCTCGGCTATTAAATATGTCTTTGATTTGCTCTGCACCCCGTTTGTGCCGTTGCTCGTAATCGTGATATAAACGGGCGTAAGCGGCGCATACACTTCGGGCGACACCTGCGAAAGCGTGAGCGTGGCAAAGTCAAGTTGTTCGTCAAGGAAATCCCCATACTTAAAGGGAAAAACCGCGTTTGCGTAGTCGTGACCGTTGATGATTACTGAAAAGTCGTTCATTTTTTAATGCTCCTTATGATTTTTTTATAAAAATAACGACCGTCTATTGACAGTCGCTTTTTTTTGTGGTATTATTTGGTTAGAGGTAAATTATGAAAAAACTTATTGTTAAAGGTCTATTAAATTTGTTGTTATTATTTTCTGTTGCTTTTTCTATTTATGAAGGAATACAAGCTTTGCAACTTGTAAGAGTTTTTCCCGAAGGAGTCACCGTAGCGGCTAACGCTTATCGTCGAGAAGCAATTTGTTTTTTTCTTTCTGCTCTTATGCAAATTATATTTATTGTGTTCCTTGATTTCTTTGAAGTAAAATTTTTCAAAACTTCTTTATTGAAAGAACACAAAGAAAACAAAGAAACTCTTGAAGAAGCAAAGAAACAGAAGCGTATTGAACAATTAGAAAAACAGTTAAACGAATTGAAAAAAGGTTGACCTCTTATGGGAAAAAGAGTTACATTTACCAAACGAGAACTTCAAAAGCTATCAAAAACTCATGAAGGACGACAGCATATCAATTCGACTTATATCCGCGAAGGGAAAAAATTTGTTGCTGTCGGCATTGTTTATATTATTTTCATAGTTATATTTACAGTTATTTTTTATCAATATGCCTCACTACTTCCTCTATTAGGCAGCTTTTTAGGTATCGTTTTTATTATCATCGGTGCTGTTCAAATTTCAAATTCCTCTCAAGCATACCAAGCTGAAGAAAAAAACGAACGATCTCGTATTCGAGCTGAACAAGAATATCAACGGCGAGTAAGAGAACAAGAAATAGCCGCACAAAAAGAACGAGCCGAATATATCAGACGCTTAAGGCAATCAAACATAGAAAAAATAGATTGCATGAAAGGCTTTGAATTTGAAGAATTTGTTGCCGCCCTTCTTTCGGATTTAGGATATGAAACGAGCACAACCAAAAAGAGCGGCGATTTTGGGGTCGATATAATTGTCGAGCAAAACGGAGAAAAAATTATTATACAGACTAAACGATACTCTCAAAAGGTTTCCATTAGTGCTATTCAAGAAATTTCAGCGGCACAAAGTTTTTACGGAATATATAATGCGTGGGTAGTTACAAATAATTATTTTACCGAACCTGCAATTAAATTAGCGAAAGCTAATAATATAAACCTTGTAAATCGGGACGCTTTAATTTCTTTAATGTTACAAGCCCAAGAGGCAAGTGCTCAATCCGTTGAAACCGAAACACAATCTATAAATGAAACTTAACTTACACTACCAACTAACTTTTGTAGAGAAACCGTGCCCCGAAAGGTGCGGCTTTTCTTTTGCCTAAAACTCGGAAGCGTTCATGTACCGTCCGCCCGATACGGTCACTCGTTGGGCGGAGAGGTTGCGGGAAACGTCCTCGAGCTGTCTTTGGGTGTTTATGGTGTTCTGCGCCTGTCCGATAGAAATGACGGTAGAAACGGCGCTTAAGGCCAATCCTACGGCCGCGCCCGCAAGCCCGCCGAACGCCGCGCCGAGTGCGACGGTTTCCGCCGTGTTCCAAAGCTGCGAGCCTATCGAATAAGCAAAGCTGGCTTTCTGGTGTTGTTCCCGTGAGCCTGTGCGGAGTTCGACTTGTGACACCTCATAGGATATCACCTGATTGGCGGTAGATTTAATCGGTTTATAGACCGACAAAACACCCCGCAAGGCTTTTTTCGCGCCCGAGCTTAACCCGCCCGATTTTTCCCCGCCTGCAGACGTTCCCGCGCTTCCCGCCGTTTGAATACCGCCCGCGCCGCCGACTTCCTCGGCAATGCCTTCCTGGGTCTTGTTTTCCAGCGTAACGACGTAATGATTTACAGCCATAATTACCCTCCTACAGTCTCCGCCGCCGCATACGGCAAAAGCGAGACCTTATAAACGACGTTGCTCACGCCCGCGCCGCTTGCGGTACATTCCCCGAAAATCATCGACGACGTGCGTCCGGCAAAGTCACCGAATTGTAAAACCACTGTATGCAATTTATTGGAAGAGGTAACTCCTAATATGTGATTTATGATCTCCGAGGAAGCAGGCGAGTTATACAAAGCGGGGGTTTCCAAATCGATCGTAAACGTCGAATTTTCGGCATAAACTTGCGCTTCACCGTTGGTCGCCCTCTTATACAGGTCGGCGGAGGAATTAAGCCTGCGTGTTAACAGAAAGTTTGTATAGGGTATCTCCGTGCCGTCTATAAAAATCTTAATATCCGAAGCGTTCACGGCGTTTTCCAAATAAGCAAACGCGACCGTGCAAACGTATTCGAGACTGTCGCCGATCCCTTGCTGAAGGTTACGCAGTTCTGCCGCGGGTAAAGAATACGACACGCCGCCCACATACGTTTTACCGTCGCTGACGATACTTAATTTTACATTTTGGGAAAACGCTTCGGACAAAGCGTCACGGATTTGCTGAACCATTTGCAGCTCGCCTTTATGATCGGGGTCGTGATCACAAGGGACGAGAAATCTTAAGCTTGTGACGATGGCCACGGCGGTTAATCCCGCGCCGAGCTTTTGTATCTCCGACTGCGTCAAAGTAAACAGCCCGTTTATATACTCCGTAACGGTGTTTTTTCTCCGTTCGGGCGCGCGATAGTCCCCCGCGTCGGTGAATACCATAAAATGGAAAGGCGTACTGTTCAAGACGGGCATTATGTAGTTATCTTTAAGCTGATCTAATGTAATCATAGTTTTTTCAATTCTCCTCCGAGCAAATCGGCTATGTTTTTAATCGCATTTTCGCAAGCGGTATTCCACCAAGCCTCGTTCGGGTTTTTTGCTCCGCGCCACCACGGAGACAGCCAAGCCTCGTTCGTATAAGGCATATATGGCGCTATCTGTCTGTTCACATAGACTGCGCCTTTATTTGAGGACGGCATATTCAACGTTATTGCATTTAGGGCGAGATTTCCCGTATCAAACGGCGCGGAGTTGACCAATTCTTCATATACCAACTCACAAACGCTGGCAAAATCTTCGTCTGAAATCATGTTCCTATCTCCCAAGGATTATCCTGCTTAATCAGCCGCATGAGATATTCAGACTGTACCACGCTCTTGAACAGTCTTAAAGCTTCCTCTGCGCCCGGTACTTGTTCATTATGAATGATTTCTTCTATCAACCAGAATTTGCCGTCTTGCGTGGAAATATAGCCCTTTATCTCAAAGCCGCAGTCCTCGTTTGTTCTTATCGCGTAAGATTCCGCGTCCAAACGCACGGTATTCATGACCGTGGCAAATGCACGGGAATAGGGATTGATCTGCCGATAATTGAACGTTACGCGTCCGTCCTCGGGCGTACTCGGATAATGCGGATAATAATAGCCCGTGAAATAGTAATCGTTTTTAGGGTTTAACAAATCCAACATGTCCATCTTGACAAATCCCCCATGTAAAGTATCGTAGTACCAAGTTCAGGCACGGTCCGAAGCAGTACCGCCTCGCAGTTTTTGTCGATAGACATAGCACGTTTTTCTTTATCCGTCGAACGGGACACGTCGCCGACCGTGGAAAGGTAATAGAACTGCTCCCCCATTGCTTCCATGATCAAAAGACGTAAAGACGGGATTTTTGCTATCAATAAATCCTGCAAACAGTTATCCGTGTTGAATTCATGGATATAGTTATAAACCATATTCGACGCCTGTTTCAAAAACCGCGCAACCAAAGCCGACGGGTTAATAGCGTTGCGCTCGTTGATACGCGAAGAAAGATCGATCCCGAGCTGTTCTATGACGTATTTCTCGGTCAATACGTAATGCCCCGTGGTTTTATCGAAAATCATGTACTCGTCATCGTAGGGATAAACGGGTTTTGCGGGGACAATGGGTGTAGCGGGTATTTCAGACATATAGAACCTCCTGAATACTAATAGTAATGGTGTACCGCTGTTTAAGGCACAGCGGACGAAGCCTTTTTCAAGAGAGCATTTCGGTCACTTTCGTGTAAGTGGAGAGGGGCTTTTAAGAAAACCCCTCGGAAAATTTTCCGCTTCGGTTAAGCGGTCGTCTTGGTATAGACTTCCGTCATAATGCCCGAAGGGATCATACCGCTCTTAATTGCGATGGCTTTCAAAGTGGTAGTAGCAGTGATAGAGATCGCGGTCGAATATTTCGTGGAATTGCTCGTGGGGTCGCTTCCATCGGTAGTATAATAGATTTCCGCGCCCGTGGTTGCTGTAGCGAGCGTTACCGATACGCTTGCTCCCGTAAAGCTTTCTCCTGCGGGAGTGGCTATGGGCATAGCTACTCGTTTCAGCCCCGTCTGAAAGTTATCTCCGTTAGGTTTGGGGCCATTTGCAAGAGGAATGTACCCGATAATCGTACCGTCAGCACCATATACAGGCGTACCGACTGTATCCATCTTGTTATCGATATATTTCGGTGCGATAGGATAAATCCTGTTTTCAGCCGTCAATCCCAAAGTCGAGGTAAGATAGTCGTTCGTTAGTGTAGATTTACCAATAACGTAAGATTTACGGAACGCCTCGTGTCCCCAGATATTCAGCGGCTGTGCTTCAAGACCTCTCTTGCCGTTCGTAGCGTCCACAATTTTAACGCCGAGATCAATGGTAGTCGCTTTTGCCGTAGATTCGAACGAGACAGCGATAGCGTCCACATTATCCAAAGCCCCCGCAGGAAGATTGAGATATTTTTCTGCCAATGTCCAGATATAGGAAGGCGCAGACTGATAATGAAACTGCAGCGCATAGCCTTTATATCCCGTACCTACGTAGTTTCTGTCGGACATCCTGACATCAAGATCATAGTTTTTAAGCATTTCCTGCGCCAAGTCGCCGCCGAGCATTAAAATCCCAGACTTGCGGTTAAAGATATTGTTGATAAATTCAGGCCGACCGATGATCGTGCGTCCATTGGTCGCATAAGTAAACGCACCGCGTGCGGGATCGCCCTCGTCAAGCAATGCGTTCAAATGATTTATAAGCGTGGCATACGCGTTGTCTTGAGTTAAATCCCCTTCATTGACCAAATTGCCGCCGTCATTCAACGACCGCCAAAACGCATAAGCGATGATTTCAGCCAATGTAGAACCGCTTCTATCCATGGCGACACGTTTACCATAGGACGCAATCTTCTTCGCCATAATGTCCAGGGGGATATATTCTTTCGATAAATCCGAAAAGAGCATTGCCTGGTCATTGACCTGATTTCTGTAAACGATAAATTCATCATTCGTAGGAAGCAACGGAGGATTTACGTTAAAAATTCCCGCGTTTCCAGGCGTGCCGTTTCGTCCGCCAAAAGAAGTAGTACGGGACGCAAAAGGAAGCGGTGTATCGAGAATAACGCGAGTAGCGCCCCCCGCCGTTCTATCCGTAGTGTATGCCCCCGTTACCGATTGACCGTCGCGGAAAATCTCGTCTATGTAAATAGCCTCCGCAATCACTCGAGACATTTCCACATGCACCGCGTTGCCGTCGAGATAAAATCTGCCGTTCGCGTCCTGCTGCGTGCCGCCCATACCCATTAAAGCGGCAGTAGTAAACTGCTCGCCAGTACCATAAGATGTAATAGTTTTAGACATTTTTTAGTCCTCCTTTAGTTATACAAACTTTCAATTTTTTTCAGTTCTTCAGCGTCTTTAGAACTCGTTTTGCTGGAGCTGCGTTCTTCTTTGTCGGCATGTTTTGCCAGCCATGCGCCGAGCTTTTCGACAAGCGTATCTGCAAACCTTTCCAGCTTTTTGTCCAAGTCCTCTCGCCCATCGTCTTTACGATCTTCTTCTTTCTTTTCCTCCGCGCGTTCCTCGTCGGCTTTCTTTGTGCCTTCGGATTCATCTACACGGTCTTTTGCGTTCTGGGAATTTTCGTTTCCCGAGCGCTTCTCCTGTTCGCCTACACTCTCGTCAACACGGTCTTTTTCCGTCTGACTATCCTTGCCTTTTTCGGCAACGTCTTTTTCTGCTTTCTTGATTTCCTTTTCGTCTTGGGTCATTTTTTCTTCGACCTCCTCTTTGTTTTTTTTCTTGCCAAAACTCCATGCCATGGGTTGTACCTCCTTTGCGGCATAATAAAAGCGGAGTGTGAGAACATCCCGCTTAAGTTATAAAATTTTTACTCGGTCGGGATAATACGCCCGACCATTCTCTTTGCTGAAACGCTTATACTCGTTATAGACCTCTACAGCGTTTTTACGCGCTTCTCTGTACTTCTCCGCGTCGGTTCCTTTATACATCAACGCTTCTTCCCGATAGCCTATCACCGCGCGTTCCAAGGCCCTTTGACGCTTCGTTATCGAATCCTCTTTCTTTCGCTCCGTCTCCGAAACAAATGGAATCACCATATTGGGCTTATATGGCAAGAGCTTATGACGGCAGTTAAAGCCAAGCAAACCGTTTTTATACGTCCTACCCGCCTTTGTCGTATAGAAGATATCCGTCGCAGTTTCCAAAGGCACGTACCGCCGCCCATCCTCGGTCGTGCCGCTCGTGCCGTCCAACGAATACACACGCCCTTGAAAGGGAGCACAACGGTCGGAACAGTCCGCGTGAACAGAACACACAACGAGCTTTTCTCCACTGGATTTAAGGGTATCAATCTCCTCTAAATGCCGCTCGTATCGCACTTGCATTTCCGCCAGATTGCGCAGAGAGTTGCGCCCCGACACATCGTTGGGGTCGAGCGCTTTTTCTTCTGCAAGGCCGCCCAGAGCCTTTGAAACGCGGTCTATATACGTCTTTTGAAATTCCCGTAAGGGCAGACCTCTGTCATAAGCCCTGATCCGTATCTCTGTACGCTCGGCCACTTGTTCGACCGCCTCTATCTCCCGTGGTGTTCGGGGTATAAAATATTGGCCTTTCAGCCCGTTTGTTTTACGCTCCGTTATTCGCTCGGATAATAACACCACGGCCGCAAGAAGCATACTGTCCAGGCTTAAAGTCGCCTTAAAATCAGAGTAGGCTTTGTTGGAAAATTTCATCAATGAAACGCGGGAGTCTTTCTGAAGCGTGGGAGAACGAATCCGAGCTACCGCTCGAGAGATGATTTTTCGCACTTCTGCGGATATAACGACAAAGGACGCACCGTTAAGCACGCCCCTTTTTATCGCTGTCTTTATATCCGTTTGCGCGTCCACCAATACGCTGGCCTGTTCGTTCAGCGGATCGGGCGCGTATGATTTCAAATCCATTATTGACCTCCGTAATAGTCTTGTTCATTAAAAAGTGCTCCTCCGAGTGCTTCTTTTCTTTTTTGCAACTGTTCTTCCTCAAGAGTCGCTGCCATTTTTTCCACTTCTTCCTCGCTCATATCTGGCCAGCGCTTTCTCAAATACGCCCGAAGAGGTAACGTTCCCGCTTGATAATCTTCTAAAAGCTCTCTGTTTTCGCGCGAGCTGTTTGCAGTGGAGCGTCCCCATTCTATAGTTATTTCGTCACACTCAAATCCGTAAAAATAAGCGACGTCTTTAAGCATCGCGTTAATGGCGCGACTGGCAAGCGTACGTTTGTTCCCCACGCTTTTTTCTGTCGTGCTATTTTCGGAATTAACCTCATCATCCGTTTTAGTCCCGCTAGTGTTATATGCTAAATGATTGGCCAACGTAGAAGAACTCAACCCAACCTTTGACGCTAAAAGTTCAAGATCTGCATCACGGATATATCTATGCGCTTCCCCTCGCAGATCAGGCTGAATAAACGTCGGCTTGATCATCTCACCGTTAAGATTTCCATCGGGGAGCTGGGTATAAAAAATATCCTCCAAGGGTACGGTATTAACCTCTAAAGCTTGATAGAAAGTCATTCCATCGGCAAGCGTGCCAGGCTGATTGACTTTAACCCCGCCCATTTGTCTGGGGATAAGTGTTTTACTTTTCCCCAGATATTGATCGACTTGGCCTTGAGTGTAGTTATAATCAATCGAATATAAAATATCCAAAGCCGTATGAAGCGTACTGTCCGAATATCCAGGCATATCCTTTATGGCTACTGCTACGCTTTTATTCTTTACGTTGTACAAGCCTAAAGAACGCAAGCGTTTCGGAAATTCATACCATACATTAGATTGAATATCCCCGTAACAGTTTTCCCATTGACTCCTTACCTCTAAAGGAATTTCCTTGAGGGCTTCCGTGCTCCAAGTCGGAGCCGTAACAAGCGTGCCAGGCGCGAGCTGCGCTTTATAGAAATTTTTTCCGTTCAATCGAGCGCGGAACTCACGAACATAATAGACTGTTTCGCCCGCTACAAATCGATTAAGTATCATCGCTTGCGTAATTTCGCCGCGACGACCAATCTGAAATACAACACGATTAATCGGATATACGGACGGATATAACTTTCCGTTTATCGGCGTAAGACATAAGATAGCGTTTCCGCCCGCATTTGAGAAGAAAAACATCTTATTGAATACGTTATTTAAGTCGTCTTGCGCCCATTCCTCCATAAAGTCTTTAAGCTCGGTATTTGTAGAGGTAAGACGATATCCTCCCGACATACATTCTTTCGTAAAGATGTCGCATACAGTATATCCCATGCCTGTAGAAAAAAAGTCGTATCTATGCAGCGTAGGCACAAAACCTTGCGCCCATTCTAACCACTGCTGGATAAAAGCCTGATAATATGTCTTATATCCAGCAGGCACCAATGATATAAACACACTATCATTAACGATGTTTTGCATGTTCTGCCACCGTGCGCGGAACATGGGAGCAAAGATCTTCCTTGCGGGAGAGTTTGCTAAAGCCTGATATGATTGAGCCATACTTTCACCTACCTTATAGGCGCGTCATAATACAGTTTGGTAGCATACTCCATGCTATCAATCGTATCGTCGCGCTGATTTTTCTTAACTTGATTTGTCTTTTCGTCAAACACATAATTTTCAATGTCCTCGATCAACTGCATCGTGTTGACGTTATCTGCGACATGAAAAAGGAGTATGCCCTCTGAAAGCATGCTCCTTACTCGTTTAATATCGCCCATAATAGATTTATTTGTGACCAGATAACATTCTTCGCCGGTATCTTCCACAAACTGTAAGCGCAGCATTTGTCCGCCTTCCGCGCACTCGAAAATCCAGCGTCTTTGTACTGTTTGTAAAAAGGGGAATTTTTGCAAAAGCTCCATTAGAAATCTATACAATGCCCGCGACTGTTCTTTCGGGGATTGTTGTCCGACTTTCAACGGGTCATTTTCGAAACAATCCAGCACTACCGCTCGCCCGCTTCCCATGATAGCTATAGGCGTAACGCATGTACTGTCGTTGCATGTTCCTTCATCAAGACCGAGAATCAACTCCATTACCCGATCACGTTCAGCAAAAAGCTTATAGATATTAGTAATATGCTTTTCTCGCTTAAATTGCGGATATACCATACCGTGAAAAAGTACACTTTCGCCGAGATACCAATATCTGTAATATTCGGGATCGTCCCGACGAAATTTTTCAATGGTTTGTATCGTCTTTTCGTTTAACAGAGTTCTGACATCTTCCCACGTGGCATAAATTTTCGTCGCGCCATTCTTAATTTTATCTCCAAAAAATTTATGCGCCCAATGGCTTCGCGACATCGGGGGATTATAAGCGTATATAATTTTGCTGTGCGCTTGAAAAAAACGAACAGCAGTACTTTCCCAAGCCGTTATATGATTTGGGTGCTTTACCTGATCGGCTTCGTCCAATATGCAAACCGCGAGGGAGTTATATTGAGGGGAAAACCCTTTCGTCGCCGTAACATCATCATCCGTCTTGCCGTTGATGCCGTCAAAATAACAGATTGCCCCTGTAGTCAAACAGGTTATTTGATAAGGCGACAGACTCCAAGAGAAAAACCTTTCTACCCCCATTAGCTGGATTGTGGAGATCATGGAAGAAAAAACCGTGGAACGTATATCTCCTTTTTCTGCGCGACAATACCAAATGTTATTTTTTTGATTTTTTAACATTAAAGAAACGGCATAAATTTCATTGCTCGTCGATTTCGCGGAACATCTTCCGCTCGGTTCGACAATTTCAGAAATCGAATACTCTACTAAAGGTCGATATAAATCAGGAACTCTTATCTTCATTTCTGCAATCCTCGAAGCTGATTTCGATATTAACAGGGTTTTGTTCCTCAAGCCCTTTCTCTGGCTCTAACAATCTATATCTTTTCCCCAAATTTTCGCTTGCCCTAAGCCTGTCTTTTCGCGTCAGCTCCTCATCTCGCATAGTTTCCGACCAGAACTCAAGTATCTCCTCCGCCGTCGCGATACGCTCTTTATGCGCCTTCTGCTGATGTTCTGCGTTATATTTTTCGATTTCAACATTTTTCAACAATCTTTGTCCAATAGAGTACGCCGTTTTCTCCGAATATCCCGCCTTGATCGCTGCGTCCGTCGCGTTCCCAGATTGTAAATAATAATCGCAGAATTTCTGCTGTCTCACGTTCACATTGTCTCAACTCCTTTCAAAGCAAAGCCGCCGACTTAACGCCGACGGCTTTCTTCACTTTTTCCACGATACCATTATATCATACTAAAACGGGAAAAAACGGACATATTGTGTCCGCTTTTCATTTTTTCATACGAATAGACCTATGTTCATGCCGATCGCTTCCGCTTTCTCGAATACGTCGCGCTTCCATCTTCTGCCCGTTCTATCGGATATCCCCAATTCGTCGCACGCCCGATATTCGCCCATGCCCTTAAAATACCGATATTTTATATATCTTTCCCGTCCGTAACCCTCGATTTCAAACCACCGCACCACTTCTTCCACCAGACGCACTTGTTTCTCTAAATCGTCTTTCTTGTCTATTGCAGACATCACCATTTGCTCCGTACCGTTTTTGTATCCGTCCCCCGTCACCCTCGGCTTTGAGTAGTCCACTCCCGAAACATAGGGGTACGGATAGCTTTTCAGGGCTACAAGATTTCTCTTGTAACCCTTGAACGCTTTATCTATCGTCAGCCAATGCCCTTGCTTCATACGCTCTCCTTTACTTTTCCTCCAGCTCCTTTAATCTCGCTTCTGCGGCTTCACGGGTGAGGAATACCGACACACCCAATATATCGTCGGTTGTAGAAAATATTTCCCACTTATTATTTCCTCGATAGGTTATTGAAAAGCATATTCTTTCTATAATTTCATATTTTTTCCTATGATATGCCCTTACTCGATACACAATATCTCCCACCTTGCACGGCAGCTCTACCAGCGTTCCCTCTTCGAGTTTGTCCTCCAACTCGGCAAGTTTATTGCACGCTTTCTTAAACTGTACCATTAACGCTTGACGAGCTTCCATATCGCTTTTTGGATCGCCTAAATCAAGACTTGCACCGTTCTCCGTCCATTGCGTCAATCTCTTATACTCGCTCATTTTTCTTTCTCCTCCCATAATTCAGGGGTATCAAATTTATTTCCGACTACTTTCATAGTTGCACAATCTTCAATACCAGGCATCATCTCAAAATTTTTATCATACAAAAAATATCCTACATGCGTTTGACTGAATCCGACTCTCCCATAAAGTTTAACCTTTCTCCACGAAAGACAATAATCAAGGATATCTCCCTCGAATATCTTCTTGCCATTCTTGTCGGTCAAGCCTGTGTACTGTCCGACCGTTTCAGGATACACTTCGCGTAAAACAATAAGTTTACTTAATCCCGTTTCGCTCACCCTAAACGAGTTTGCTTTGGGATGTATATAGGTTTTGTCTCGACTTTGTATAAGGTCTCCCTCTATCCACTCGCCGTTATCTACTCGCTTTCCTCTGAATAATATCTCTCTCATTCCTCCACCTCCTCCTATCCAACATAAATAATGATTGCTTTGACAAATGCTGTTTGCTCGACTATCTCTTTGACTGCTTTATCATACACATCGTCGGGCAGATTTTCATATCGATTGTCGTCCGACATATCGTAGCACAATTCATCTTCATACTCAAATTTATCGAGCCACATGCCGTCGTAAATGGTAATTTCTTTAAGTTCAGCACACCCAGCTTTAACACTTTCATACCCATAATTGCCGCTCCAAGCCTCCTCTCCTACGAATATGAGAAGCGGTGCTGATGGATTTTCGAGAATTAACTTTTTAAGCTCTTCACAGCTCTTCTGGGTCATGTACTCCATAAGTTCTTTTACATCTTTTGCGATTGGTTTAAGCATTTTTGTTTTCCTCCAATAACTCTTTTAATGCTTCCTTTACGTTCCCGTAGCCTGCGGCGAATATTCCTGCGGCGGCATAATACTCAAAGCCTCTTATGAATGTGGTTTCTCCAATTATCTTCGCCATTTTCTCGATCTGCTTTTCTTTGTCCATGTCAATCCTTGCCTCCTTTGAAAATCATGACTTTACATTCTTTTTCAGGCTTAATTTCGGGGATTTTTAATCTTAACCCCTTATTTAACAGCGGTACAAGAAATTCTAAAAGCTCTTTTATGCCTTTGTTATAATCGCTTTCTTCCGCTATCCCGCTATTAAATACATCTACAATTTCTGCAATCTTTTTTTGTATATAAAATCGATTTCCATCAAATATATCACGCTCTTTCGATAAACGGTCATATACTTTTTCAAGCTCTTGTTTTGTCATGTCAACCCTCCAATTCTTCGACGTAAGCCCAACTTTGCGGCGGGCGGGTAATTCTATGGCACCAACCGCTCCATTCCTCCCAGCAACTGTAACAGCGTGTGATATTTTTATTAAAAACAGCACATTCATTTATTAGTTCCCCATATTCGTTTGTGCCGTCGTAACAACAAAAATTTTCTTCATTTTCAAACCGATTATTTAATTCCTCGTTATAGGCCCAAAACTCTCCCAGCTCCTTCGGCTTGTCGTAGAAAATCACGTCATCCATATACAAGAATTTAAGCGGTCTTCCGTTTGCATAAGCAAAAAGTTGTTCGTCTGTCAAACGGGTTTCGGGACGATTATTATAATATGCCTGTATCATGTTATCCGCTCGGATTGCTTCAACCTTTCGGCAGATATATTCCCCGACGACTTTCCCGCACCCGCCGCGACGGATAATTACTTTCGTTTCCACACCGTCTATCGTCTTGCTTATAAACGATTTTTCTTTCTGCTTCGTTTCGTAAATATATGCCTTGAACGGTGTTTCATCGGGCGAGGTTTTTCTCACCTCTATCCGCTTTAAGGGAAACCGTTTCCCGCCGACACGCATATTAAAAACGTGTTCGGGATTTATGCTTTGTATTATCGCTTTCATTCCATTTCTCCTTTCCCTACTTCCCGCCCATGTGCGCGGACGGCTTTCGGGTATCAGCCTTGTTTTTCCGTTTTGCTCTATCTCGCAAAACTTAACTGTTTCCTTTTTCTTTTTATTCACTACGCGCGCACCGAAGCGTTCTTTTTCAAATCGCATTCAGCTCCACTTCCACCCGTGCGGCTTCTCCGTACTCTTTCTTTATCGTCAGCTCTACAATCTGTGAATCGTCATAATACGCCACTCCGTTCAACGCATCTAAAATCGCTTTTGCTATGTTATCCGAATCGGGCTTTTTGCAAGGCTTTATTTTGCCCTCTGCCGCGCTTTTTCGCATAGCCTTGGAGAATGACACGGGAATATCGTAAATTGCTCTCACAGACACGTTTAACGGCGTTTTATCGTAATATGTACCTCCCGCCGCTTTATAGCTCCAACGCACCAAATCTTCATAGCTCTTTGTCTGTTCAGGAGTTATACTCTGCATTTTGCCCGTGCGGCTGTTCCAAAACGTCCGCGCCCGAGCTTTTCCCTGCGGGCGTCCCTCTATGACGAATTTCATGCCTGTTCTCCTGCTTTCTTAACCTCTCCCGTTGCTTGAGGAACGGCTTCTAAGGCTATTCTTTTCGTCTTTCCTTTCGGTACTTTTATTTCCCGTACAGTATAACCGTTGGACACCAGAATTCCTGCTACAATCCGTCTGTCGTCTGTATTTCCTATTTCCAATATCATGATTATGACCTCCATCTCCTCCGCGCTTCTTCTACCCGTTCCAGCCGATATTCCGCAAATACCATGCTTTCCCCGTTCCGTGATTTCCCGACCCGCAAGTAAGTCTTTATCGGATAGCCTTGCTTTTTCAGGTCGTATATCCGCGCCCCTAACCGCATAATCCCGTACAGTTCTACCGCTTCCAAACTCGTGATTTTTCCATATGTCATCAGGTGCCTCAATACTTGTTCATTCTGCGTCATACCCTTGCTCCTTTTGGATTTCGTACAACGCCCGGCTTATCCCGTCCGCGTATGCCGTGTATATTGCCTGCGCCGCGCTTCCCGAGCCGAGTCTCCGCGCTTTACCTCGATTTACTTCTATCAGCTTTAATAGCTTCTTTTTCGTCGCTTCGCTTCTTCGTTCATGCTTTTCCTCCGCATTCAGTTCGGCCGCATGCGACAATGCTTCTTCATAACCCCAATACACGTCGTTGATTCCATACTCATGACAATCCTCGTCCATTACTATATTTTTTTCGGGATAAATCTCCTCGACAGTATGCTCTTCAGGGTACCATTCCCCGATTTTTCGCATTTTTCCGTCGATTATGATGCAGTCCTCCGTTTCCCTTGCGTCAGCCTTTCCGCTCAACATTATCGGCTTCATCGGACTGACGATTTGATAAAATTTGTCTCCTGCCTTCATGTTTCGCCTCCTATACGTAGCTTTCTAATTCTTCGTTGTAATGGATTCCGTAATGATTACACAGCATTTTTTCTATTCGCTCGCGCATTTCCATTGTTGTTCGGTTATCAAGCAACAAATCTCGCGTATGAACCATTACCGCAAATTCTTTCAAATTTTCTATATATCCTGTTTCAAACTCATTCGACCAATTCGCCGGACTTAACACGTTTATCATGTCTCCGCGCCGGCCTATCTCCTTATTCAACCATTCTACCAATTTCGCATATCGGCTTTCTTCTTCCAGAAACTCCCCCAGCTTTTCACGCCACGCATAGCCGAAAAATGTTTGATTATTCTTTGCAAACGCTAGCCGCAAAACTTCGCATAGATCCGTTACGCTGTATTCTTTTTGGCTCATTTCCTCCTCCTAAAACGGCAGTTCCTCCCCATCCTCTACTTCCGTCAAGGTTGTGCTTCCGAATTTCAGCCGCTCCTGCGTCGGACTCACGTCCCAACCGTAACGGATCACCTCGTCGCGCCTATTCAAAAAACGTTTTGAACGTGGGTCAAAATATACCCCTACCATACTGTCGTCGTCTCCGAACTCTCGGTCTTTTGCGATTTCGATGATGTTTGAGTATTCCAGCGCGGGATTTCCTTCTTTCCAGCCGAAGTACTCGCCTGCACGGATTTTGAAATCCTCCGTTACCCGATGGACAAGCAGCACCGTGTCGGCCGTGTTTATGATATCCCCGCTCCCGCCTACGTCCTCGATCCTTGGCAGTGTCTTTACTTTGTTCGGGTGCGCTACCAAGATAATGCAGATATTTTTCCGCTGGGCATAGTGCTGAAGTTTTTTTACAATCTGGCTTTGCGCTTCCCACTTGCTTTCACGCATTCCGTCAAGCTCGATCTTCATCAGGTTATCTAGGATCACAAACCTGATCTTTGGGTTTTTCTTGATTTCCTCGCTGATATCCGAGCAGATTTTTTCCGCGTCGAAGATTGCGTTATCGTAAACTTTCAATTTGGCAGAGATCCAATCGTCAACCGCTTTTTTGACTTCTTTCGTTCGCGGGTAGAACAACTCTTTTCCCGTCGAGGTCGTATATCCCCGCAGATTTTCCGAACCTAACGCCTGAAGTGTCAGCCAATTCTTCAAGCGCGGATTTGCCATTTCAAACGAACAAATCAATCCTGAATATCCCTTGTCGATAAAGTTACACGTCAGTTGTCCCGTCAGCGTCGTTTTTCCGCCCGCTCTCGTTCCCGTGATGATCACCAGCTGGCCCAATCCTAACCCTAAAATCGCTTTATCCAGCTTCTCTATCCCTGTTTTCAAATATTGGCTCTCGTCGATTCTGAAATCCTCGATGTCGGTGTATGTACGAAATCCCATTTTGTTTCCTCATAAAACCGTTTTGATCGGACGTCCGTTTCCTGCTCGCGGTATCGTATCCGCATACGGCTGGTGCGCTTCCCATGTGATAAATTTCTGTTTCCATGCCTTTACGGGCTTCCCTTCGCTGTCGTGCCATTCCCCAGCTTCGAAATAATCGAAAAACTTTTTCGCCAAATCTTCTCTGCCTCGTTCTTTCGCATAGGCTTGCACTTCCGCTAACGTCGGCGGGATAAATCCTTTCCGCTTTTTTCCCGTACTGTCGGTAAAGCTACTTTCTTTAGCTATTAAAGTGGGATTATCTGAATTCCCGCTCTCGAGTTCTTCACTTTCTTTTCCGAATTCCGTGCTTTCTTTTTTATATATTTTTTCTTCTTTACTTTCCTTTACTTTACTTTGCGGATAATTCGCCGAATTAAGGGCTTTCTTCGCCGAAGTAAACGTATTCTTCGCCGAACTATCGGAAAAATGAGCGACTTTAATATAAGGTTTCGTGTCTGCTTCGTTTAAAAGCCAATAATCACTAACCTTTATCGGTGTCTTTTGCGCGCGTTTCGCAACGGCTATTTGCCACCGTTCTTGTATTCCGTCGCTGGTTAAGATAGCGTCCGACTTAAAAAGCTGTTCATTGAACATCGACCGTTTAAGCAAGAATGTCATAACCTGCTGCACCGTCTCCGACGATATATGCAAATCGTCTGAGATAATAAATATAAAATCGTCGTTTACCTTTGTATAATAGCCCTCTCGATAGATACAGCACAATATGTACATGTATATCGCTATTCCGTCCGCACCGTATCGGGCTTTCAGAATTTTTACTTTATTATCCGTAAAGAAATCAACCGCAAAAGGAAAATATTCTATCCCTTGAGATTGAGTTCTAGACACTTTATCACCTCCTCAATCTTCCAACGGGAACGGCGGATCGACCGCCTCCGCTTCCGCTTGCTCTTTCTTTTTCTTCTGCTGACGCTTCTTTTCAAGGTCTTTCCTGATTACGTTGCACGTCGCCTCGTCCCATTCGCTGTACGGTATATCTCCTAAAGATTTTTCATAATACGCGATACATTGTTCCACGTTGCTCACCACATCGCCATACTTTGAGACAAGCTCGCTTTTCGTCAGCTTCCATTCTTCTTTTCTCGCCGTCTGTTTTTCCTTCGTCGCTTCCTTGGGGGGCTTCTCCGCGTCTTCCGGTAAATCTTCTCCCGCGTATATATACAGCCCCAGACCGAACATTGCAAGATTCTTTGTAAGACACCTCATTATCGTTTTATTGATGTCGAACATGTCCGCTGTTTTCATAGCCTTGTTTCTCGTGTCCATAACGGGCAACCACATCTCATAAGTCATACCCCCTGCCGTCACGCTCGTATAGACCATATATCCCGTGTCCGGGTCATGAACGTAAGGGATACCTTCAAACTTCTTTACTTCGTAATTTGCGTCAGGATATACCTTTTTGAACTCTGACCACGCCCAACACCATGACAGATAAGTGAGATTTCCTTTCTTCTCTGTCTTTCCCGATACGTCAATTTTATACAGCTCTAAGAATTTATCGTCCATTATTCTGCCCTCCTGACGCTGTTTATTTGCGGATTATATCTTTCCTCGATTCTCGCGCCTTCAACGCTCTTGCCCGCTTTTAAGGCGTCCTTTACGGCCGTTAAATCTATCCCCTCCGTTACCTTTTCCGTCCAATACTCTTTGGGCACTTTTGCTTCGTCTTCCACAATTACCGCTTCACTCTTTCGGAACGTCACTTTTGCCCGCACAGTCTCGAACTTCTGTCCTTGCAACGCATACGAGAGATATCCTTTCAAGCTCTCCAGCTTCTTCTCCGACGCTTTCCGACGCGCTTTGAAGATTTCTTCCTGCTCTTTCAAGCCCTCGATATCGTGCTCCGTGTTCTCTATTAAAAAAACTATGTTTTCAATCTTCCTGTCCCGCTCGATCTGCAACCCGTCCAGCTTCTCATAGTCAAGGACTTCGCCCGTCTCTCCGTCGATACACGCCTCTATCTCCGCGTCGATTTCGTATAACGTCATATCCCTTCCCTCCGACAGATTTCTTCAAGTGCGGATTTCTCCGCGCTCTCCAACCGCTTCAATCGAATATATTCCCATAAAGTTAATCCACGGTGTCTGCGTAAATCTTCCGTAACTTCTTTAATATCTCCCGTCAGCTTTACACCCGTTTCCTTTGTTTCTTCCCTCATACCGCTTTCCGCGCCTCCCGCGCCGCTTTCGTCAACGCTTCCGCCGCTTCTCTCCCGTATGCCGCGTAACTGTCTATACAGTCCTCGCAAAGGATATACGGCACATCTGCGTACATTTTCGGGAACACGTAACAGTTATCCTCGGCATAAATCGCCCTGTTACATTCCGAGCAGTGGCAGGCGGGAACTTCTCTTTCCCACGTTTCGCCCGTCTCCTCGTCCTCTACCTTCTCCCAAAACTTAATCATTCCGTTTTCCAAATTATCGCTATGTAACATTTCAAATTACCTCCCTTACGATTTTCGCTATCTCCTGCGCTATGATATACTGCGACGCTCTTTTTGCCCGCTCTTTTACGTTCTGCGGCACTTTCTTCGCTCGCTCGTCTATTCCCTCGAAATACTCTGCTACCGCTTCCACGGCCGCAGGGAAGCCCTCATAATTGACGGGCGTTCTGTTTAACGTCGGATAGGTTTTATTTTCTATCTCCATTACCACCCCGCCGTTTTCAAGGCTCTGTCTGAACTTTACTTCGAAGCTACCGAACGGGTCGCGGCTGATATCCTGTCTTGCCGTCAGTTTCCCGCCCTCGTACTTCCACCACATTCTGCTGAACTTCTCCACGTCAATTCGCTTTTGATTTCTCATGTCTCTTTTTTGCTTGACAACTTTGTCACATTTGAGTTAAAATATCCTTGAAGCATTCCTCAATAGTGCTTTGGAAGTATGTGGATATGCGATAAGCTGTCTTTACGTTAGGTAACATCTCACCGTTTTCTATGCGTATATATTGCCTTTCGCATATCCCTGCTTCTTTTGCTACTTGCTTTTGCGTATATCCTAACTCGGTACGCTTTTGTTTTACTGTTGTCATCTTACCTCCTAAAAGATTTCAAGTGACACAAATGTCATTTGATATCTTTATTATAATTCAATGTGACATATATGTCAACTATTTAAGGGTACTTTATGAAAAAATTTTCTGAAAGATTAAAAGAACTTCGAACTGAAAAAAATGTAATGCAGTTTACTCTTGCCTACCAGTGTGGTTTATCCGCTCGTCAGATCATTCGATATGAGCAAGGAACCTCTGAACCCACCTTGTCAGCTCTAATCAAGCTTGCCGATTTCTTCGACGTCTCGCTTGATTACTTGGTCGGGAGGGAAAGATGATTAGTACTACTGAATACGAAATATTAAGCAGCCTTTCGACTACTCCAGAAATAGACGAGCAAGCGTATCAAATGGAACTTAAAACTTTAATTAAAGAAAGATTGATTTCCCATAATGTAACAGGTGAAACTTACTCTCAAATTATTTATCATGGATTTTTAGTTACATCGTTAGGGAAACGCGCCGTAGAAGAATATGAGAATTCTTTTCAATCCCAGCAAAGAGAAGAAGAAACTTTAAAGATTGCTGAAAAAGCTAATGCGATCGCAGACAAAGCTCGTAAATCTGCTCGTACTTCAAATATCATAAGTATTTTTGCTTGCATTATATCTTTGTTGTCTATTCTCGCCGCTGTCTTGATAGGAATATTCTTTTAACTTACCAAAACAAGGGGTTGTATATAGGGTTTTCTTTTTTGCCTTGTTCGTTCACCAAACGGACAAGGCAATATTTGTCATACTCTTCTTCCGTTTTACAAAAATGCACAAATTCGCTCGTATCGTCTTTGTGTAAAACCAAATGATAATATTTTCCGAGTTCGTATTCTCCGATTTTTGCTTCAATCGCAAAATGTAGAGCAGTCGCAAATATCCCTCCCTTAAATTTCCCAAGCGTTTTATCGTCCCACTCATAACAATTTAGCTCATAATAAACGCGGCACAATGTTTCTTTATCGTATTTATTCATAAATGAATTAAAACCATCAACGTGTGAATTGTAATATTTAACACATTTTTTAATATCTTTGCTTAAATAGTTAATCATTCTCTCCTCCCTGCAGGCTTCGGTCTGCTTTTTTATTAATAATTCACGGCCTCGTTTCTGGTGATGAAAAAGTGTATTCCGGTCGAACATTCGTTCCAACGGTTTTCGTCAAAATCATCTACCGATACTGTTTTTCCGACTTCGTAAATAAAATCTTCGTCTCTGTCTGAAGCGATTTTTTCAAGCCCGCTGTTACTTCCGTCCAAATTCGTGATTGATAACACTTTCGCCGCGGAACAACGACACTTTCGAGAGGTCGCGCTTGACCGTTTCGCACTTTTCAAGATTTGCAACTTAACAATCTTTCCATGTGCTTTTTTGAACCCGATGAATGAGCCTTCTTCCGGACAACACAAGGCAAAAAACGCCGTGCATTCGTTATATATGGTTCCCGTGAGGTCTGCACCTTTGAGATCTGCGCCATAGAGATTTGCGTCTTTGAGATCTGCGCAAGAGAGATTTGCACCTTTGAGATTTGCGCCTTTGAGATCTGCGCAAGAGAGATTTGCACCTTTGAGATTTGCGCCTTTGAGATTTGCCCTCTCTCCTCCAGCTTCACTTGATATCCATTTTTTGTGCTTTTCCAAAATTTCTTTCAGTTTTTCT
>ERZ1108162.76-NODE-76-length-35936-cov-4.288286_pt1 | contig 35936 bp, 39 predicted proteins | sample MGYA00403698_ERZ1108162 | MGnify/ENA primary metagenome ERZ1108162 (study PRJEB35170, sample SAMEA104062405) | human gut metagenome | biome: human gut; feature: human-associated habitat; material: faeces | place: Denmark | collected 2012-04-30 ... | reverse complement strand
CGCAATATAATTCATATTAAAGCACGCGGGAATGTAAAACGGGTAGGCAGTTAAAACCTACCTACCCGAAAATTCCCCACGAATAATTAACTAAATGCAGCTCCTGAATTCAAATATTCCGCCAAGCACACAAAACACAAGATATAGCGACAAAAAAGCACAAGACCTACTAAATCTTGTGCTTTTTGTGTGTTGTAGCTTTTTCGTACTACAAAGATGGTGGAGGTGGTGAGAGTCGAACTCACGTCTTACGCGGCTGCCAAAAAACTTTCTACATACTTAGTTTATCTACTTTTCTTAAGAAGCGCAACGCGGCTAAACACGCTTTGCGTCCCGCAGGAAGCTAAATAATCTCAAAGAACACTTCCCGATCCGCTTGAGATTTTTCCGTCTGTTTGACGCCGCACCCCCGACCGACGGATAAATCGGGCGCGACGTTCGCTATTAAATAACGAATTTACGCAGCAAGTGCGTAATTTGCATTGTTATCTGCATTTAAATTTAGCGGAATTTTTTTAATGCGGTCACTCCGTCCGCAGTATGCTTATTTTTTCGCTCACCAGCAATCGAATCCGGTGCACCCCCGTACAACGCCGCCTTTCGCAAGCGGCGCTTCTCTATACTTATTATACACGATTTTGGCTAAAAAGTAAACACTTTTCAGGCTTTTTTCTTCTTATGAAGCATTTTTTTCACGGAAGTGCGGTGTTCTTCGCCCGACAAAAGCCGTAAAATATTTTTACGGTGGGCAAACCAAGTTAAAAAGTTAATGAGCAATACCAACATAAACAACGCAATCACATACGGATTATTAATCTCAGTTCTATAACGAAGCCAAAAAATCACTCCCTGCCAGAGACCAAACCCCGAAACGCCGATCAGCGATCCCATAGAGCCCCATTCCGTGCCCGCGATATAAAAAGCAATCAGCCAAAACGCGGCGAAACCGACGAGAAGGAACCAGGGATTCTCGCAGCCGAGATTGATCCAAAACAAGCCCAAGGTGGAAGCGATTCCCTTACCGCCGTGAAATTTCATAGTAATGGGAAAAATATGCCCGATAATGACGCATGCGCCGCAAAAGTAGCGCGTAAAATCGGAAACGACGACGTTTGTGCCCGAAAAATAGTAACTTCTATAGACAAAATACGTGATCAGCGCGGGAATGCCGCCCTTGAAAGCGTCGCAGAAAAATGTGATGATCCCTACCTTCAGGCCGAATTCCCGACTCATATTCATCGTCCCGGGATTTCCGCTGCCGATTTTCGTGATGTCTTTATGCTTAAAGCGTGCGATAAGTTTCGCAAAATTGAAACAGCCGATGAGATAACACACGACGGCCATAATCAGGAATTGATACCAATTTTGCGAAAAAGACCACTCTTTCATAGGTATTCTCCTCTCGTTTCCTTTATTCCTCTTCTTTCTTTTCGCGGACGACTATCTTAATCGGCGTTCCCGAAAAATCGTATGCGGCGCGAATGGTATTTTCCAGATATCTTTCGTACGAGAAATGCAAAAGCCCCTCGTCGTTTACAAACAGAACGAAAACGGGCGGACAGACGCCGACCTGGGAGGAAAAATACACTTTCATGCGCCGGCCGAGATAGGAAGGCGGCTCGTTGAGGCGGACGGCATCGCCGATGAGATCGTTGAGCGCGCCCGTGGGAATGCGGAAACAGGCGTGCGCGTAAACCTCCTCCGCCGCGGCGAGAATTTTTTCCACGCGCTGTCCCGTCTTTGCCGAAATATATACGGATTTATAATAATCCATAAATTTCAGATCCTGCTTCAGCTTTTCCTCAAACTTATTCACCGTGTGGGCGTCTTTTTCGATCAGATCCCATTTATTCATGAGAATGACGGACGGCTTGCCCTGTTCGTGCACGTAGCCGATAATCTTTACGTCCTGTTCGGTAAGCCCTTCGACGCTGTCCACCACCAAAAGGCAGACGTCGCTCCGCCGCACCGCGTCGAACGCCCGCATATTGCTGTAATACTCCACGTCGTCATCTACATTCTTTTTCTTGCGTATCCCCGCCGTATCGATCAGCGTATATTTTTTTCCGCCCCGTTCGAACAGCGTATCGATCGCGTCCCGCGTAGTCCCCGCCATGGGCGTGACGATGCTGCGTTCCGTCCCCAAAAGCTTGTTGACGAGGCTGGATTTCCCCGCATTCGGCTTGCCCACCACCGCTATCTTGAGCGAGGAAACGGGCTCCGAGGTATTTTCGGGGAATAAGCTTACCGCCTCGTCCAGCACGTCGCCTATCCCGCGGGAATGTTCTGCGGAGACGGCATACGGTTCGCCGAGGCCCAGCGAATAAAACTCGAATATTTTATCGGGAGAATACTCGTCGATTTTATTGACGACGAGTATCACGGGTTTTTTACTGCGGCGCAGAATATCCGCGACGTCGTAATCGGAGGGCGTCAGCCCTTCCCGTCCGTCGGTAAAAAACAAAATCACGTCCGCGGTATCGATGGCGACGTCCGCCTGTTTTGCGATCTCCTTCCACATCACGTCGTCCGACTTCAGCTCGATTCCGCCCGTATCTACCATGGTGAAATGTTTGCCCCGCCATTCGCCGTCCGCGTAAAGCCTGTCGCGCGTGACTCCGGGACGATTTTCCGTAATGGAAATTTTCCGCCCCGCCACTTTATTGAAAAACGTGCTTTTCCCCACGTTGGGACGCCCCACCAGAGCGATCAAAGGATTAGCCATATACACTCCTTGCCGTTACTGAATCATTATAACGTTTTTATTGCGTTTTGTAAAGAAAAAAAGCGGGGTTCCTCGAAGAATCCCGCTTTCTCTTTAATTATCCGACATTAAAAGGCGCGGATAATACCGAATACGCAGCCGAACAGATAAATCGCCAGCGCGACCCAATAGATGACCTTCCAGGCTATCTTTTTACCGCGGGTATAGTCGTACGCGGGTATCCCGATACCGATAAGCATGAAAAGCTGACCGATCAAGTTGAGAACAGACTGTACCTTGCCCGAAAAAATTCCTCCGAACAGGAACATGAACGCCGCGATAATCAGCGCAAAGTAGCTGCATGCACGGATCAACCAGCCCTTTCCCGTGCTCTTTCTCGCAGTCGTGGTAGTCGTCTTTTTAGTTGCCATAATTATGTATTCCTCCATAAAAAATTTATATGTCATGAAAACTTCCGCTTTGGACGAAAGATAATCAACGATTTATTTTCTCAGCAGTCGGAAAGAAACACGCCGTCCTCGCCGTCCGTCTCCTTAAAGCATACAAACACCTTTTCCTTTCGGGAAGTAGGCACGTTTTTGCCGATATAATCGGCACGGAAAGGCAATTCGCGGTGTCCTCTGTCGATCACTTCGAGAAGGCGTATCCTTTTCGCCCTGCCCAGCTTACCGCCCAGCGCCGTAACGGCGGAAATCGCCGCGCGCACCGTCCGGCCCGTATAGAGCACGTCGTCGCAGAGGACGACCGTTTTTCCGCCGATATCGAAATCGATCTGCGTGCCCTTCACCACCGCGTCGCAGCTTAAAATATCGTCGCGGTAGAGCGTGATATCGAGAATCCCCAGCGGCAGAGTTACCCCTTCCGAAGCCGCGATATAGTTTTGAATACGCTTCGCCACGCATACGCCGCGGGTGCGTATGCCGACCAGAACCACCCCGTCAAGCCCGTCGTTTTTCTCCGCCACTTCGTGGGCGAGACGTCTGAGGGCGCGGTCGAGCGCGGAAGCGTCGAGAATTTCTTTCATAATTCCACTCCGTATTGCCTGCCGAGCTTTTCGAGCAGGCTTTGAAAATAATCGGGCAGGGGCGCGGTAAATTCCATGCGCTCGCCCGTGGAAGGATGCGTAAAAATCAGTTTATAAGCGTGCAGGAGCTGACCTGCCAAAGAAAACTTTTGCCTGCGTATCCCGTAGAGCGGGTCGCCCACGACGGGGTGACCCATATACTTTGCATGTACGCGGATCTGGTGCGTCCGCCCCGTCTGCAAGGTGAAGCGGCAAAGGGTGTAGTCGGAGCCGTAATGCGTCAACGTCTCGTAGTCCGTAACGGCTGTTTTGCCCTTTCCTTCGGGCAGAACGGCCATTTTGAGACGGTCGGAAGGACTGCGCCCGATATCCGTGACGATGCGGCCCGAGTCGGTTTTTACGTTCCCTTCGAGCAGGGCGAGATATATCCTGTGACAGGACTTTTCCGCGATTTGTTTGGCCAGCGAGGTGTGCGCGCGGTCGTTTTTTGCGACGACGAGCAGCCCCGAAGTGTCTTTATCTATTCTATGCACGATCCCCGGCCGCAATACCCCGCCGATCCCGCTCAACGAATCCAGCGCATAAAGGAGCGCGTTGACCAGCGTGCCTTCCGTATTTCCGTTGCCGATATGCACCGTCATGCCCTGAGGCTTGTTTACCACCGCCAGGTCTTTGTCCTGATAGACGATATCGACGGGAATGGGTTCGGGCTTTACGGCGTATGCCTCGGCGTCGGGGATCTCCGCGGCCACTTCGTCGCCAGCCTTTATTTCCGCGCTCGCCTTGGCGGGACAGCCGTTCACCGCTACCCTGCCCCCGTCGATCAGCTTTTTAACGCGGGAACGGGTGAAATCCTCCATCTGTTCGCTCAAAAAAACGTCGAGGCGTTTGCAGCTTTCTTCGGCGACGAAAAAACGCTTATCCATGGCCTTATTCCGATTTCGGCAGAGCGGCTTCTTCCTCCGCCGCTTCCTTTTCCTTTTTCATCGCCTTATATTTCCCCACCGGAATCAGCGCGTCTTCGTCGAAAAAAAGGAAAGAAAGAATCAGCATGATCGCCCCCGCCGTAATAAAGAAATCGGCGAAGTTGCACACGGCGAACCCGAAACGGCTGACGTCCACCATGTCCCTGACCCCCATGCTCCCCGCCGTTGCGGGCTCCCACACTTTATAATATATCCTGTCGATCAGATTTCCCACGCCGCCCGCGACGATAAACACAAACGCGGTCCGCATGAGCTTTCTGTCCTTTTTCACCTTGAAATAGAGGACGGCTATGACGAGCATCATCACGCCCGTCGCGGCGATCACGGCGATTTTAATCGCGGGCGAGGCGTCGTCGCCCAGCCCGTAGGAAATGCCGCGGTTATAGACGATACGCAGCTCCAGCCATCCTTTGACGATGGGAATAGATTCCGACGGGGTTAAAAAGGCCGCCGCGGCCGCCTTCGTAACCTGATCGATAAAAATCAGCACGGCAAAGAGCAAAATCCCCCACAGGCAGGAATTTTTCAGCCCCTGCGCATTTTTTTGTCTGTCTGTTGTCTTTTTCATATTTTATCCTTTTTTATCAGTCGTCCGAAAGGCCGAGCGTTTCCAGCACCGCCTTCAGATCCCAGTCGCCGCCCGCGTCCGATGCGGGTTCCGCAGAAGAAAAAGTGAGTTCCGTATGTACGGCCGACGAGCCTTCCTCGGCGGACGGTTCTTCAAAGGTCGGTTCCGCTCCGTCCGTTCCGTCCTCGAAAAGCGATTTCAGCCGTTTTTCAAACGTCGAAAACCGGGCCGACGTCTCCTCGTCGGGATACGCCGCGCGCACGTCCTCGAGCAATCGCTGCGCCTTTTCGGCCGCCTGTACGGCGAGGGCTTTTTGAGCCGCCGAAAAAGCGTCCAATTCCCGCTGCATCTCCTCCCGCTTTTCGCCCGCGGCGATGATGGCGTCCGAAATGGACTGCTTTTGCGCACGGAGCAGGGAAATCTCCGCCGAGAGACGGCGGTTTTCTTCCTTCAGCTCCGTTAAAGCGGCCTGAAGCTCTTTCAGCCGCGTCTCGTATTCCTCGGAGAGAGAGGACAGTTCCTCCCGGTGGCGGCGCGCGGAATACAGCCCCGGCATCAGCCGTTCTCTCCGCGTATCTCGTCCAGCATTTTACTCTTCAGCGCGTGAAGCTGTTCGGAAAGATCGACCTTATACAATTCGGGCATATCGAGACGGAGATATTCCTCCCAGAATTTTGAAAGCTCCGCCTTGGAAAAGGCCTGCACTTCCATCAGCTCGGGAAATTCGTAAACGAGCTTTCCCCGCTTTACGATGGTATGAAGCAAGGGCTCCGCGCGAAAATTTTTCACCGTCGTGCGTTTCCAGGTTTCCAGAGGGTGGAAGATCGTCAACGGCTGCTCCTCCTCCACCGCTTCCTCCCGCATGGTGATGAGGTCGGCGATCGCCATTCCGCTCTCCTTATCGTATAAGCGGAAGAGATTTTTGAAAGACGGGTTGGTGATCTTCGCCGCGTTGTCGGAAAGCTTGATTTTCGGAATCATCGTCCCGTCCTCTCTGACCACCGCCGCCAGCTTATACACCCCGCCCAGCGCGGGCATCTCCTGAGAGGTAATCAGCTTTGTGCCCACGCCCCAAAGATCGATTTTTGCGCCCTGCTGCATGAGAGAGGTCATCGAATATTCGTCGAGGTCGCCCGAGGCGCAGATGATCGCGTCGGGAAAACCCGCCGCGTCCAGCATTTTCCGCGCCTTTTTGGAAAGATACGCAAAATCTCCGCTGTCGAGACGTATGCCCCTCGGCCTGTGCCCCGCGGCAGCGAGTTCCTTAAACACCTTGATTGCGTTGGGGACGCCGCTCCGCAAGGTATCGTACGTATCCACGAGAAGCAGGCAGTTGTCGGGATAGGAATCCGCATACGCCTTAAACGCCTCGTATTCGCTGTCGAAATCCATAATCCAGCTATGCGCCATGGTGCCCGAAACGGGAATACCGAACATCTGTCCCGCAATGACGTTGGAGGTAGAAGAACAGCCGCCGATCACCGCCGCCCGCGCGCCGTAAATGCCCGCGTCGGGGCCCTGCGCACGCCGAAGCCCGAATTCCATCACCGCCCCCTCGCCCGCCGCGCGGCAGATTTTGGAGGCTTTCGTGGCGATCAGCGTCTGGTGATTGATAATGTTGAGAAGCGCCGTTTCCGCAAACTGCGCCTGAATGAGAGGCGCCTTGACCGTCAGGATGGGTTCGCCCGGAAATACGGGTTCCCCTTCGCGCACCGCATAGACGTCGCCCGTAAAGCGCATTTTTTCCAGATAACGCAGGAAGTCTTCTTCAAAAAGCTTCAGCGAACGGAGATAGTCCATATCCTCGGCGGAAAAACGCCAGTTTAACAGATAGTCCATCGCCTGTTGAAGCCCCGCCGCCAAAGAATACGTGATGAGCTTGTTCTGGCGGAAAAAGATATCGAATACGGCCTCTTCCTCATGCTTTTTGTGCTTATAGAAGCCGTAAGCCATGGTGATCTCGTAAAGGTCGGTGAGAAGGGTAAGATTTCTCATTTTTCCTCTCCTTGTTTCGGTTCCTCCTTAGGAGGCTTTTTCACATAATTTTCGGGGAAAATCTTACACATCATATTGACGTTGGTGAGATAAGCCACTTCCTTTTTACCGTCTTTCAGATACTCGGTAATCCCGTACGGGTCGCCGTTTGCCGAGCCGATATACGCGCCTTCCTTTTTCTTATTGATAAGGAGCAGCGTAACCAAAAGCGCGACGCCCGCAGCAAACATCAGCAGGGAAAACACAAACGACCACTTGATCCCGCCCCCGTTGAGGATATAGGACGGATCGCGCAGCGGCTCCATGATCGAGCGCACCAGCCCGTAATTGATAAAGTAAAACGCCACGTTGAGGCCGTTCGGCTTTTTGGGGTTCTTCCAGGCGTGCGCAAAAAGGAGCGCCGCGACGACGAGATTGACGAAGCTTTCATAAAAGAAAAACGCATAATGCCAGGTTCCGCCCGAGATGTCGCTGCTGCCGCCGAATATCTTCTGAAACGTCAGCGTAAAGGTCTGGAGACAGCTGCCGCCCGCCCCCTTATTGATATACACCGCAAACGGGAAAAATTGCAGCGCCTCGTTGGTAACCTCCGCGCCATATACCTCCTGGTTGGCGAAGTTCCCCCACCGGCCGATCGCCTGCGCAAGGAGCAGCCCCACGACGATACAATCCGCCGCACGGAAAAAATTGACTTTTTTGAAATAACTGACCAAAAGAACGCTGATTGTGCCGCCGAGTATTCCGCCGATAATCGAAAGCCCGCCTTGGCGTATGGATTCCATCGAAAACCAGTCCTTTAAGGGCAGTCCGTCGGTAATGCAATAAAAGAGGCGGGTGGTAACGAGCGCCACGGGAAGCGTTACGCAAAAATACGTCAGAAACAGATCCGAGGACATATTTCTGCGTTTGAAAAGAAGCGAAATGACGAAGAATGCCGCCACCATGCCGCTGACGATAATAATGGCATACGCGTAAATTTTGAACCCGAAAATCGTGATTCCCGGATTATCCGAAGCCAAAAGAGCATTGAGCATAAAGCCGTCTCCTTATTTTTCCGATACCGTATCCTTTATTGGACATAGCCGCCTATATCCGATACGGCGCGAAAATGCCAGCAAAACCGTACGCCCTTGCATTTTCCTTTTCATTATAGCACAATATAAAAAAATCGTCAAGGCCTGCCCGACGATTTTTTTAAGTTTCCGGAAGTTGTTACATTGTTACGAAATGCGGATTTTCAAGGGTTTTATGTGATTTAATATGGGAATAACCGCAAACAAAAGGGTATAATTGGCGACGCAGTTCCATATCTGTCCGCCGAAAAACAGGCGGTAACAGACATACCCCCAATACGTAGCGCCCGTACCGAAGGTATCGGAAATGTATTGGATAAATTTCGGAGAAAATCCCACTTTCTGAAAATAGAAATAAAATCCCGTCGTATTGATCCCGATCGTACAGATAAACAGCGACAGCAAACAGACGAGCGAAAGCTTTACATAGAGCGAACCGCGGAAATTCGGGCGGAACAGATTGAATACAAGCCCCGCCAGCAGGGCGATCATGCCCGTGGAAAGCCCCACCCAAGGCATATACAGCTGTCCCCAGCTATTATAAAAATATCCGCAAAGGTCGCCGATGTAACAGACTGCGAAGCCGCTGACCGGCCCCAGCAGAATCCCCGTCAGAGCGGAGACCACAATGGTGATCGAAAACTGAATGTCCAGCAGCCGAAATTCCAGCCACATATTTGCGACCACGCTGAGGGCCGCCATAACGGCCATGTAGGCGAGCCTGTGTCCCTGCGATTTCGTAAGGAGCAGATCGGAAAAAATCATCCGTTTGAGCGCTGTGTTTCCTGTGTTTTGCATAAAATAAAAACCTCCCGATAACAGAGAGGTCCGCGAAAGTACGGAAAACCCGTTTTAACGCTCCGGAATACATCAAAAAGGCTTTCCTTTAGGCTTAGCGGACGCGCCACGGCACCGCAGAAAAGCCGAAGTTGGATTTGCTTTTCTTTCGTTCATCGACAACGTCCCGTTCGATGACACTTTACGCGCCGGAGGCTACTCTTAAATCTTTAACCCTATTATAATCGTCTTTGCGTTTTTTTGCAAGCGTTTGAAGCGGAAAAATACATAAAAGGAAAATTTTCGGAAATACTGCCTATATGGGTTTAATTTTCATCAGAACTATCATCGTTTTCATAACGCTGCTCGTGATTATGCGGCTGATGGGCAAAAGACAGATCGGCGAAATGCAGCCCTTCGAGCTGGTCATCACGCTGCTCATTGCCGAGCTCGCCTGTATCCCTATGGCCGACACCTCTATTCCTCTCTTATACGGTATCGTCTCTATCCTGACGATCTATTTTCTGCACCAGATCGTGTGCCTGCTGGATCTTCAGTTTAAGCCGATGAAAGCGGTATTGAGCGGTTCGCCGAGCATCGTGCTCAACAAAAACGGCATAGACGACACGCAGCTGAAAAAGAACAATCTCGACGTTTCCGACCTTATCGAAAGCCTGCGCGGCGCGGGATATTTTTCCCTCGACGCCGTGGATTATGCGCTATATGAGGCGAACGGCTCTTTTTCCGCTCTACCCAAATCCGAATACGCAGACATGCAGAGCTCCTTGCCGATCATTTTAATCGACGAGGGAAAATTCGACCAGAAAAATCTCGAGCTCACGAAAAGGAGCAGGCAGTACTTTACCGATATTTTGAAGGAACAGGGCTGTAAAGATCTGAAGCAGGTATTGGTGATGACCGTAGATGGAAACGGAAAATCTTATCTCCAGAAAAAGGGCGAGAAATATAAGGTATTCGATCTCAATTGGGAGGAAAAATTATGGTAAGGACGCTTGCGAGCATATTTGTTTCTCTCGCGCTGATCTTGGGGATTTCCGCTTACGATATTTATACGGTGGGAAAAACGTTTCATACCTTTTCGGAGGCGCTCGTCGCTTTGTACGAAAAAACGGAAGACCAGACCGCCACGCACGAGGACGGTAAAGCGGTGCGCGCTTATTGGAAAGAAAAGAAAAAGGGATTGCATATATGGATTCCGCACACGAGCATCGAAAACGTCGATTATCAGCTCAACGAAGCCCTGGGGTATCTGTACGAGAAAAAATACGACGACGCCCTGCCGAAAATAGAGGTACTCATCGAAATGGCGGAGAAGATTCCCCGCTCCTATTCCTTTAGTTTTGAAAACATCTTCTAAAAAAGGACCTCCTCGGCAAAACCCCCCCCGAAGTTAATATAACTTTGGGGGGCGCTTTTTTACTTTTGTGAATTTTTCAGATTTTCCTTTGCGGTAGCGAGCATCAGCTTGATACGGTTTTCCTGGTTGACGCGGGTGGCGGACGGGTCGTAATCGATCGGCACGATATTTTCGTCCTTATACATATTTTTCAGCGCGCGCACCGCTCCCTTTCCCGCGATATGGTTGGGCAGACAGCCGAACGGCTGCGCGCAGACGATGTTATCCGTCCCCGTCTCGGCCAGCGCCGCCATTTCCGCGGGGATCAGCCACCCCTCGCCCATCTTGACGCCCTGATTGATCACTTTGTCCGCACAGCGGCGCAGATGCTCGAAATCGTGCGGCGGCTCAAACGTCCCGTCGTTTTTGAATACCTTGATAATTCCTTTCTGGATATGGTAGGCAAACTTATACACCAGCCAATAGATAAAGCCCAGCTTTTTTGTTCTGCCGTAAAATTTTGTATCGTTAAAATTGTTTACGATACAGTACAGAACAAAATCCATCAGCGCGGGAACGACGGGTTCGCACCCTTCCGAAAGGAGAAATTCCTCGAGATGAGAATTTCCAAGCGGAGAATATTTGACGTAGATTTCTCCCACAATCCCCACTTTTACCTTTTTTTCGTCCCTGCGTTCGACTCGCTTAAACCGCGCGATCATGCCGCGGATAATTTTTTTATACTTTCTGAAAGACTTGCCGTTAAAGGCGCTCTCAATCGTCTTAAAGCACTCCGTCCGCGCTTTGTCCGTATCCCCTTCGTTCGCCTCGTAAGGCTTGCATTGGTTGTAGAGGGTCATCAAGGTGTCGCCGTAAAAAATGCCGAACGCCAGCTCTATCAGCAAAGAAATATTCATTTCTATGCCGTTTCCCTTTTCCAGGCCCGAAAAATTCAGCGACATAACGGGGACCTGCGGAAATTCCGCCTTTAATGCCTTGCGGATCAACGGAATATAGTTGGAAGCGCGGCACCCGCCGCCCGACTGCGTAATCATCACCGCCGTGCGGTTTACGTCGTATTTGCCGCTTTTCAAAGCATCGAGATACTGTCCGATCACGCAGAGCGCGGGATAACAGGTGTCGTTATGCACATGCTTGAGTCCCTCGTCGATAACCGCGCGGGAATCGTTTTTCAGCACCTCCATGCGATAGCCGCGCTTGCCCACGATATGGCGTATGATGTCGAAATGATACGGCAGCATATCGGGGACGAGAATGGTATAGGCGTCCTTCATTTCGGGCGTGAATTTGGGATATTCCTCGGTATAATCCGCCGTTTTACTCTTTTCGTTTTCCTGCATATGCCCTCCTTACGCTTCCGCAGAAGCGACCGCGGCTTCCAGAAATTCCGCTTCCTCCGCCGCGCGGGCGGCCTCTTGAGCCTCCCTTGCCGCTTTTTGTTCCTCTATCGCCGCCAGCATACTGCGCAGACGAATGCGAACCACGCCGAGGTTGTTGATCTCGTCTATTTTAATCTGCGTATAAAGCTTGCCGTTGCGCTCGAGAATGGTACGCATCTCGTCCGTCGTGATCGCGTCTATGCCGCACCCGAACGAAACGAGCTGTACGAGGTTCATGTCCTCGTTATGCGCGACGTATTCCGCCGACCGATACAGACGGGCGTGATAAGTCCATTGATTGAGGACGTTGACCTTGACGATCGGCGCCTCCTCAAATACGCTGTCCTCGGAAAGCACCGCCAGCTCGAGAGAGGTGAGCAACTTGCCGATGCCGTGATTGATTTCGGGATCGGCGTGATAGGGCCTACCCGCCAAAACGATGATCTGCCGTCCCTCGGCGCGCGCTTTCTCCGTGATCTCGCGCCCTTTCCTGCGCACGTCCTCGTGGTATTCCTTCAGTCGGGCAAAGCCTTCGTCGAGCGCCTCTTCCACCTGCTTTTTAGAGAACTTATATTTTTTCAACGCGCGGCGCAGATTTCTTACCGCCGACCCGCGCATATTGGGATCGAGATACGGCATCACGAAATTATCGTCGCAAAGCCGTTCGTTATTGGCTTTCAAAAGCTCCGCATAATAGGCCACCACGGGACAGTTATAGTGATTTGTAGAATCGTGCTCGTCAACGTTATAGCTTTCGCAGGGATAGAAAATGAAATCCACGTTTTTATCCAACAGGCTTTCGATGTGTCCGTGCATCAGCTTCGCGGGATAGCATGCCGTGTCGCTGGCCACCGTATGCTGGCCGCGGAAATACAGCTCCCGCGAGCTCTTGTCGCTGAGCACCGTTTCGAAGCCCAGCTTCTCGAAGAATCCCGCCCAAAGGGGCAGCTGCTCGAACATGACGAGCTGAAAGGGAAGCCCCACCCTCCCGAGCGGCTTTTTTCCGTTTTCGCCAAAGGGAGTAAGGCTCTCCTGCAAGCGGCGATATTTATAGGCGAAGATGTCCAACTCGTCCGAACGGACTTTTTTGCCCGCGCCCCGCTCGCATTTGTTGCCCGAAATATATTTTCTGCCGTCCGCAAACGTAATGATATTAATATTGCATTTTGAGGTACAGCCGTGGCAATTGGCGCAGCGGGAAGCATAGGTGAAAGCCTCGAGCTCAACCGCCGAAGCCAGCGAGCTGGACGCGACAAAGGCGGGCTGGGTTTCCCTGGCGTACAGAGCCGCCCCGAAGGCACCCATCAGCCCCGCAATCGCGGGACGGATCACTTCCTTGCCCGTTTCCTTCTCAAACGAACGGAGCACCGCGTCGTTCATGAACGTGCCGCCCTGCACCACGATATGACGGCCGAGCTCTTCGGGCGTCTTGGCGCGGATTACCTTATAAATCGCGTTTTTGACGATGGAGGAGGAAAGCCCCGCGGAGATATCCTCCACAGTCGCGCCCTCTTTTTGCGCCTGCTTTACGGAACTGTTCATAAATACCGTACAGCGCGAGCCGAGTTCGACGGGATGCTTCGCAAACAGCCCCAGCCGCGAAAAACTTTCGATATCCATATTCATCGCCTTGGCGAAGGTTTCGATAAACGAACCGCAGCCCGACGAACACGCCTCGTTGAGCATGATCGAATCGATGGCGCGATTTTTCACCTTAAAGCACTTGATGTCCTGCCCGCCGATATCGATGATAAAATCCACTTTTGGATTGAAATGAAGCGCCGCTTTGAAATGCGCCACCGTTTCGACGATTCCGAAATCCGCCTTGAGGGCGGCCTTAATGAGGTCCTCCCCGTAGCCCGTTACCGCGGCGCCGCGGATATTCACCCGCTCCTCTCCCAGCGCATAAATCTCTTTGAGCTTTTCCGCCACGATGTCGAGCGGCTGACCGTTGTTCGACTGATAATGAGAATACAATATCTTCGAATCCTCGGTGATGAGGATCATTTTCGTCGTCGTGGAACCGCTGTCGATACCGAGATACGCGTCTCCGCGGTAGGTGTGGATATCCGCGAACTGAAGATCACTGCGCTTGTGGCGCGCGATAAAGGCGTCGTATTCCTCACGACCCTTGAAAAGCGGCTCGCCCGTGACGATGTCGTCGCTGTTTTTGCTGTTTTCAATTTTGCCGATGATCTCGGACATGGGCGTCTCGTCCGCATTTTGGGAATAAAGAGCCGCGCCGAGAGACATAAAACAGGGCGCGTTTTCGGGAAAGACGGCATGTTCTTCGTCCAGCTTCAGCGTCTCCGTAAACGCGCGGCGGAGCGCTTTCAGGAAAAAGAGCGGCCCGCCGAGGAACAATACTTTTCCCTTGATGCGGCGTCCCTGCGCCAGTCCCGCCACCGTCTGATCGACGACCGCCTGAAAGATAGAAGCGGAAATATCCGATTTTGCCGCGCCCTGATTGAGGAGCGGCTGAATATCCGATTTTGCGAACACGCCGCAGCGTGACGCGATCGGGTACGTCTTTTCTGCCTGCAAAGCGAGTTCGTCCATTTCGGGCACGGTAATGTTGAGCAGGGTTGCCATCTGGTCGATAAACGCCCCCGTACCGCCCGCGCAGCTGCCGTTCATGCGCTGTTCGGTGCCGCCCGTCAAAAAGATAATCTTCGCGTCCTCGCCGCCCAGCTCCACCGCCGCGTCCGCGTCGGGATAATAATGGCGTATGGCGATAAAGGCCGCCTGTACCTCCTGAACAAAGGAAATGCGGCTCTTTTCAGCCAAGCCCAGCCCCGCGCTCCCCGTAACGGCGGCCTTGAAACTTTCGGCGGGAAACAGCGAATTCACCTTTTTCAATTCTTCCAGAACGCATTCCTTGACGCGCGAGAAATGCCTTTCATAGCTCTTATATAAAATTTCGTCCGTCGCGGGCTCGATTACAGTCACCTTGACCGTGGTCGATCCTACGTCGATACCCAATAATTTTGTCATCAGCAACCTCTTTCCGATGAAAATTTTTTCCGTCCGAAACTTACGGGGCCCGTCAAAGGCCTTTCCGTTTCGGGAATAACCGTAAAAGCACCCGCCTCTTAAGCGAATACGTGTTTATTATATCACAAATACGTTCAAAAAGCAATCCCACAAAGGCAAAAACCATGTTAAATTTTTACCAAAAAAGGCTTTTCCCGATCGGGAAAAGCCTTTTGTTTCCTATACTTTACGATCTTACACGAGTCCGTAAGCCGTGAGAATAGAGATATTCGCATCGAAAATATTCCGCAGAAATTTTTTTACCGCCACGGAAGTCGCGGTATCGAAAAAGACGCTTTCGTTGCTTTTCAGCATGGCGATAATCGCGTTGAAATTCCGATAAATAATTTGACAGTCCTCCTCGATGGCCGTATAGGCTTCTTCCGTACCCTTCTGCTGAATGGCGTACATCTCCAAAATCGTATCGTTCATTTTATGCAGCAGCTCTGTCTTTCCCGTGGAAAAGGCCTCGGCTGTCTCATGGTTCAGATCGCTTAATAATTGTATAAAACGCTGTAATTTTTCGTTTCCGACAAGATCCGTTGCCATTATAAATTCACTCCGTTTTTTTTCAGCAGCTCGCGTGCGGTTTCCACGCTGTCCGTTCCCGTTTTGTTTTTGATCGGGGCAAACTCTTTTTCCCGCTCCACCACGAAGGGAAGAACGCTCTCCATAGGTTTGATGAGATCCACCGCCAGCGTTTCAAATTTCTTGCCGTTTTCCGTCTCGGGCTTACAGACGTTCCCCTTTTCGTCCACATATTCGATCTTTTTCCTGACAATATGGACAGGTATGTGCCTATCGGCCGTTTCCTCAAGCTTAGACAGCCGGAAAAGATAGTTCAAAATGACGCCGTAACGGTAGGAAAGACTGCCGTTTTCCTCTCTTTGCCCGGCCATTTCTTTCGTAAGCTCGTAATATTCGATAATGGCAGGGCTCGAATCCTCCAGACAGAGCACGCCCACTCTCTCCTCGGGACAGGCCTTCAAAACCACTTTCGCGCCGCAGTTGACGCCGCTTAAAATGGTCGCCCCCACAAATACGGGATCGGCGATCCGCTGTAAAACGTTATCTACGGCATAAATATTTATCCATTCTATGCCGCGTTTATGCAGTTCGCTGCACAGTCCTGATCGGCGGAGGGAAGAAAACCAGCCGCCGTTTCCGTTAGGAGACAATGCGGGCATGTCCTTGCTTTCGAGATAGATTTTTCCGTTGAAATCCACCGCGGGAGCCATATCCTGAATAAAAAATTTCACCTCCGTTTCGGGATAACCGAAATAGTCGTGAGCCTTCCAAAACGTCTCCGTTTCGTCGCGGTTTTTCTCGCTGGTCATGATATACAGCGGCACGTATGCCCCGCATTCCCCGATTACGTCGAGCAGGTTCCGCATTTGCTGTTCAAAGATAGATAAATGCCGCGTAACGCCGATATCGTAGGCGCCCTTCGGCCCTTCCACACCCAGCCTCGTGCCTTGTCCGCCCGCCAGTAATACGGCCGCTACCTTTCCTTCTTTGATTGCGCGTATCCCCGCGGCCTTGAATTCCGCCATGCGATATTCGATTTCTTTACGCTCCATACCTTCGATCGGGCGGATATCCCGCCCCTTTCCGCTCAAATCCTCGGGATGTTTCAAGTCTTCTTCGAAGCTCCAATCGATCTTTCCGATCCCCGCAAGAAGATGCTGTTTTCCCGCGTCGTCCAATTCATGATAAAACCTCAAAAGCTGGGTCTGGTCTTTTTCTTTCAATAATTTCTGCGCCTGCTCGTAGGTCATGCTCTTACCCCTTTTGCGTATGTACTTCTTAAGCTCTTACTATTGTAGCAAACTTTTTTGATAAAATCAAGCCTTTCATGATAAATTTTTACTTTGAGGGTATTTACTTTTCGGAAAAAATGTGATACACTAAACGTATGAAACTAAAGAGATTTTTCAAACGTCTTCTTATCCGTTGGCGGAAGAAAAAATACGACCTGCGTTTTCCCGTCTGCTGTAAAGCGCACGGGGTGAGTTTTGCCGACCGTCAGGGCGCTCTTGCACAAAGCCGCAGCGGAGACGAACTACAGCTCGTTCAGGTTCCGTTGGAAAACTATCCGCAGAACGTTTATATCTATAGTATCGAGCTCCACCGTATTCTCGGCTATCTCGAAAAAAATCTCTCGGACAGGCTGACGTCCGTCTTCGGGAAAGGTTTTTGCCTCGACGGGCAGATTTCGGAAATTACGGGCGGCCCGCCCTATCCGTATTTCGGATGCAATATCCGAATCTTCGAAACGATGGAAATGATGCTGCCTTATCTTTTGGAATAAGCTCAACTGTAAATAAAGCGTCCGAACAGAAATTTTTTTGCTCGGACGCTTGTTTTATTTTAATTGATTATTCACTCGCTTTTTCTTCGGCCTTTCGTTCGGGCAATGTCACGATCACCCGCTTGATACAACGATCCTCCACGCTCAATACGCGGACGTTCATTTGCTCGGTACTCAATTCAAAGGAAGCTCCGTCCTCGGGCAGGGTTCCCATCATTCCGCACACATAACCGCCGAACGTCTCGAAATGTTCGCTTTCCTCTTCGGGCAGTTTTACGCCCAGCGAAGCTTCCACTTTATCGATGGGCGCCAGTCCCGTAATCTCCCATTCGGTTTCACTCAAGCGGGAAATTTCATATTCTTCTTTATCGTCTTTCTCCGTCAGATCGCCGACGAGCAGCTCGAGAAGATCGTGCATGGTGACGATGCCGCTCATTCCGCCGTATTCGTCCACCACGACGGCAAAATACTCGCGCGAAATTTTCATTTTATAAAACAGCGTATTTGCAGGCGTATTTTCCGTGACGAACACAGCCGCCGAAACGGCTTTTTTCATTACGTTTTCGCGCGACTTATCGTCGAGACGGAAGTAGTCCTTGGTGGACAGCACCCCCGCGATATCGTCGATCCCCTTGCCGCAAATGGGATAATAAGTATGGCGAGTAGAGGCGATACGGGCCGCCCATTCTTCGTCGCTTTCGGAGAGAAATAACAGATCGGTATCCTTACGGTGCGTGCATACCTCGCCGACAGTCTGTTCCTTAAACTCGAAAATATTTTTGATAAGTTCGTTTTCCTCGCTGTCGATCGAGCCCTTTTCGCTTCCCGCTTCCGCCATCATCATAATTTCTTCCTCGGTAACTTCCTCCTCGTCCTCGCCGGGATTGATGCCGAAAAGCCTTAAAAGTCCGTTTGTAGAGGCGGTCAAAAGCCATACGATGGGCGCAAAAATTACGGAGACGAAACGCAACACTCCCGAGATTCCCAAAGCCGTTTTTTCCGCACGCTTCATTGCAATACGCTTAGGGACAAGCTCTCCCAAAACGATATTGAAATAAGCCAGAATCAACGTAATGAGAATGACGCAAATGGAATTGATGACGCTCGCGGGCAAGGGAAGCCCTGCCTTTACCAAGACGTTCGTTAAAGGTCCCGCAAAATTATCGGCCGCAAAAGCACTGCCTAAAAATCCCGCCAACGTGATCGCCACTTGAATCGTAGATAAAAACCGTGCGGGTTGAGAGGTCATTTTGACGAGGCGCTTTGCGCGTTTGTCCCCCCGTTCCGCCATTTTTTGCAGCTTCGTCTCATTGGTTGAGATTACCGCAATTTCCGCGCTGGCGAAAACCGCATTAAGAAATATAAGTACAAATTGTAGAATAATTGCTCCAAACATAAACATTTTCACTCCGAAAAAGATTTTTTAATACAAAAAGGCATAACTCATACGCAATACACGTATAAGTTATGCTTAAATCAGAAATCTTTTCGAAATTAAAACGAAAGTCAAAAGCGAACTTGGGCTACTACTGCCGTCTGCGTCCACATTCAATCTCCTTATAAAAGTCTTATTATTATTTTACTTCATTTGGAGAGAATTTGTCAATCATTAATGGGCTAAAAATATAAATTTTTTCACTTTCTTTTGTTTTATACTTGTGTAGAACAGTTGTTGAGACTGTTTTATGCAAGTATTTTTATATTTAAGCAGGGAAAAAGCGGTAAGGAGCTATAAATTCTACCGCAGTAGGTCAAGCCGCTGTCTCGACCGAATAAATTCCCGCCGTGAGTGACGGCGTTGTAGTCACTCCCCCTTTGATACAACGGCGAATAGCCTTGTAAATAAAAATTTTAACGGCATATAGCCAAAGGAGAAACTATTATGGCAGAAGTAAAGTTATGGAAGAAACAGGCGCAGTATGTGGACAAAGACGGGCAAGAACGTACCGCCACGAATTTCTTTGTCCAATGCGGGGGAATAATGGTTCCCGTGGAAGTAAAGTTTTTTGAGGACAAAGAGACAGGCAGGGACGACCACTACCGCGAACGGAAAGTTCTTTTGACGGCCTTTGCGGAAATGTTACCCGACAGAGAACCCGCCTCGAAACGTCAAGCCGTCACGGGACAAGCACCTGCAAAACAGGCTCCCACCTTACAACCTGCTTCGAATAGCAGCGATATCCCCTTTTAAGCGGATAAATTCGTCCTAAAATTCCATTACATATTAAAATATGGGAAAAATGGGAAAAACGGGAAAAATCTTAATAAAAAGAGGTAAAAGCGAAATAGCGTAAACACCATAGGACATAAGGCTTTTTTCTATAAAAACAATTTTTCTTATTTCCCGCGGCAGGGCTTGTCCAAGCCGCGGGAAAAAGTGGGAAAAATGGGAAAAAATTTCTTGATTTCGAGGGGTTAAAAAATGAAATCGGAAAAAAAGAAGATTTTGAGCGGCAAGGAATGTGAGGTTATGAATTATCTTCCTTACTTCAAAGAGCCGCCCATTGATGTTATCAAACGTTACAAAACAATCAAGCGTTATGCTCTTATCTGTCACGATAAGGATTATAACGAAAAAGGCATTTTGGAAAGTCCGCATTACCATATCTATTTAGACTTCGGTCGTGCGACTGTTCCGTTCGATATGGTAGCAAAATGGTTTGGATTAGAGCCGCAGTACGTGAACAAAGTCAAAAAGACAGGTTCGCTGTTAGAATATCTGACGCATGCAAACGACAGCGCGCAATTCAAACATCAGTATTCCCCGAAAGAAGTAACCGCAAACTTCGACTTTGTTCAGGAAGCGGAAATAGAAAAAACTTTCGGAGATTTCAACAAATACAGCTATGCAAGGCAAATAAAATTCGTTCATGATTTGCCGCCCGAAAAGAGCCTGAAATATTATAACGAATTAAAAAAACGTTGGGAGTTGGAACAGGCTTACAGAAGTTTACTGCCCGACCGCGATATACAAGTAGTGTTTATATACGGTAAAGGCGGTACGGGAAAAACATACCGTGCGAAAAAATTGCTCGAGGATATGGGATATGACTATTGTATATCTTCTTCCAGCAACGATTTATTTCAAGATTACAAAGGGCAATGGGGTATTATTTTAGACGATATCCGAGACCGTTCCATGAGCTTTGAGGATATGCTGAAATGCTTGGACAATCATACCGCTTCCACCATGTTCGGGCGATATAACAATAAAGTATTTGACGGTAAAATCATCGTCATGACTTCCTCCGTTCCCCCGAATTATTGGTATAAGGCGCCAATCCGTCGGCACGGCGAACTGATAAACGTATCTTCGGAAGACTTAAATCAATTTTATCGCCGTATCGGCTGTTACATAGTCATGACAGACGAAACGATAACGGTATATAACGACGGTTTGAACGAATACGGCCGTCCGAAAGGTCTCGGACAGGTTTTTGAAAACGACATAATCAAGAAAAAGAAAGAACAACAACGGAATAAAACCGATTTCGCGGCTTTATTCGGAAAAATGTGCACGCCCGCTACGACAGACGTTTTTAATAATCAACAATTAAGTATCTCTGACGAGAAAAACGATATGAAACGGCAAAAGAATGATTTCAAAAGCGAGTTCCAAGACAATGCTGACAACATTTAAGACTTTACTTGCTTTCTTTGAAATGTTCTTCGGTCTTTCGTTGATTTTATCTTCCGTTTTGGTTAAATTTGTCTTTGCAAAATCAATTATATCATATCGGAAGATAAGAGTCAATGAAAGTAATTTATCTCGAATTTATCCGAGCAATCGGATAAAAAATAAAAAAAATTTTGGAGGTTTTTTATGAAAAAATATGTAAATCGCGGTATCCGGCAATTTACGGAACGCGAAAAACGCGCGTGGTCGGCGGGGCGAGGTTATGGTGCCGCAAAGAAAGGCAAACGTATCGAATGTAAAACGGAAAAGGAAAAACAGTCTTTCCGTAACGGCGTGAAGTCTGTCGCGACGCGCGCTCCCGCCGCAGCCAAAGCATACAAAGCAAAGAAAGCAAAATGAGGTAAACGAAAATGAGAAACGAATTAAACAGACACAAGAAAAGCGACGCGGTGAAATGGGTAATTACCGCAATCGTGGGGTTGGCGTTAATCGCGGCCGTAGCGGCGTTAGGTGTAAAACTGCACAGACAAACGACTACGACCACTATCGGCGGCGAAGCGTACAGTATCGGCACTATCGACGAAACGGGTACGTACAAAGAGGGCGATACCGCTATTTATCTCCGCAAAGCAATCACGACGGACGGCTTGAAATGCGAACTCGAAGAAAACGCAAAAATCAAGTATCAGCTGTTTTTCTACGACAAAGACGGAAAATTCCTTTCCGCCAGCGCAGAGCTTACGACGGACTATGACGGAACGAACATTCCCGAAACTGCGGAAAGCGTAAAAATCATGATAACCCCCACCGCAGACGAGGACGGGAAAGTATCTCTTATGGAAGTCCTCGGTTATGCCAATCAACTGACGGTAACGGTCAACAAATAAAACAAACAAATAAAAAAACGAGGTAAACGACAATGGAAAAATCAAAGAAAATCAGAAGCATAGTAGCGGGTTGTTTGGCGGCGGTAACGCTGGCCACGGCGGGACTTGCGGTAGCGACGGACGGTTTCAAGAGTTTCAAGAAAAACGATAATATCCAAATGGAACTCCCCGAAGAAAATAACGGCGGGACCGTTGTAAATAACGGCGAAGAACACGGTTTGAAAATGGCTGTTGCGAAACTTGCCGCAAACGAATATGAGGATTACGGCGTATCTCCTTTGGCTGAAACGGCATACACCCTTACGGCAACGATTACGCCTGCCGATGCGACCAATAAAAAAGTAGATTGGAATGTTACTTTCAAAAATCCGTCGAGTACATGGGCAGCGGGCAAGACTGTTACCGACTACGTGACGGTAACCCCGACTTCGGACGGCGCTTTGACTGCTACAGTGCAAAATCTTAAAGCGTTCGGCGAGCAGATTATCGTCAGCGTTACCAGCCGTGACAATGACGAAGTGAAAGCTACGGTCAACGTAGATTACGTCAAACGTCTGACGGCCGCAAGCGTATCAATCGGCGGCGGTAATACAGTCGTTTGCTCTTCTTCGGGACAAACATATACGGTTTCGCTCAATCAAACGTATTCCGACGGCACGATCGCAAGCACAACGGACATTGAAAATATAGACTTCGGACTTTCTACATCCGTTATGTCCTCTGTTCGTGCTTCCGCCAGAATTTTGCAGTATGCCGTATTCCAAAAAGCAGAATTAACGGAAACGAAACAATTCATCTCTTCGCAAACGTTTTTGGAGGGATTGTTTGCAGGCACTCGTTTAAGCGCTCAAGGCGAAGTTACCGCACCCAGTAAACTGTCTAAAAAAACTTATATGAACGGTTTGAAAAACGCTTGTCTTACAGGCGCAGAACATGCGTTGATTTCTATAAGATACCGTAATTATTACGGCAATGAAACATATGAAAGTTCTGTTGTACAGCTCGTCGTTAGACTTGATTTGTCTGCATTGGCTACGGGAGTAACGGGTATCAACGTCGATAAAGGCAGTATTATCTTTTAATATTGAGGTGGAATGTGGCAAAAAAATCTTATACGGTCATCAGTAATATAATTGTATATGTGTTATTACTTCTGTTGCTGACAGGAACAATTGGTTTTTTTGCCGTATTCACCAATGGTTTTAAGGGTGATTTCAAAACTTTTTATCTCGAATATAACGGCGAAAAAATTATATCCGACAAAGACCATTTTCCCTTAAGCGTGCAAACACAACATCGTTTTGATATAAGATTTCCGCTTGATTTTTTTAATAAAAATACGGACAAATTCGGTTATACCGTAAAAATCTTGCCAAACGTAACAAAAGAAACGGATTTTACATTTACGGTAAACGGAATAACGCACACTTATTCGAAACAATCCGATTTAACAAAAGGTTTCGATATTACCCTTTCCGAAACATATTTCACGATTACGATAAATAAAACCCTATCGGAAATTTTATCCGAAATATATCTCAACGAACCTGTTACAGACGTACCCGAAGCAATTAAAAGCGGAAATGATTATTTTCTCCTAGTTGTAACCACAGCGAATAACGAAGCGCAGCTTCGTATAGCGTTTCAACTGACGGGTAATATACTACGTTTATCCCCCGACCATATCGTATTTTGAGGTACGGACATGAGAAAGACAAAAGACATATTCAGACAAATTGCATACGTAATTGCCGCGCTTATCATGTGCGTATTTACGTTTATAAGCGGGCAGGGCAAACTGTCCGCTTATTCCGTCCGTGCGGATTCCGTCGGAGGTTTCGACAATTCCCCTATCAGTGAGGATTTACAGGACGTAAGCGTTTTGGACTACCCTAAAAACCCCATGGGTACATATTCTTTACTCCGTCTGACGGAGTTCTGTTATTCCGAACGCCCGTTTCTGGCAGAAAATTTCGGCCTGTACGTGTATGTGTATAATCCCACGGAAACGGTATTGGAGCAAACGTATAACACCGTAACCATGGCAACGACATACAACGCGGACGGCAAACCCGCCGCTTACGACCGTTTTGACCTCGTATATCTGGACTGTACGGACAACCACCGTTTTTATAAATTCAAAGTCTTCGACCCCGAAGCCTTAACACGGTCGCAGGAGTATGCGAAAGCGCATAACGGCGAACGTCGGTATGATATTTCGGATATCGATTTACGTCCGACCGAAACGGAAAAGAACAAGGACGGCGTTGCCCGTACGTATTATTTCTCAGGCTATGCCAAAGGCTGTTCGGACGAAACCGCGAACGACTCCACTCTTTCCGTGCGGTATGAGGGATTAGATACTATCGACCTCGAAGTCAATCATACCAATTATCGCATGGAGGGGAAACATTCCTATTATACCTATCAAGAGGTCAACAGCGTGTATTTCGAAGTCCCCGAACGGTATTTCGATTATTACGGCGGATTACAGAAAATCAAATCCACTTGGTACGAATACAGGACAAACCCCGTGTTTGTGGTAAACAAAGACCATACCCCCGACGGACAGGATTGCTACGAAGCGTTCAAACAGCACATCGGGGAAGATATCGGCACGAAAAACGAAGATTTTCCCTATTGGGTCATGTGGGACGAAATGCATGAAATCGTCGGCGGGGACGATACTTTTCAAAAAGGCTTTATTTCGGTGTATAACCATTTGACGGATTTTGTTTGGCACGGAGTAAATCAATATCTTATCAATGCTCCCGACCCGCTCACACGTATGGATTGGCTGTTCGGCGTGGAGGGTAAGGATTTCGAGGGATATCAGGTTTCCCGCGACGAAGTGGAAGCATACATAAAAGATTATACGGAAAAACACCCCTCGCAAGCAAAGCTGGCGGGAAAATACGCCGAAAACCTCTTTGCCGAAAGTATTCAGTCCGACCGCGTAGAATTACTCGACAATCCCGAAGATAAACGCGGTAAAATCACACAGGAAATCGACGCGGAAGAAGATGTCTTTGACCTCGTGCAGTACAAAGACCAGTCCTTTTGGTATAAATTCTTGTGTAAGCCCCAGCAAAACGAAACGATCATGGAAAATGTTTCTCCGATTTCCATAATCGACCCTGCGGACATAGAATTAAGCCGCGCGGAGTTTTGCAAGAAATATCTCGTCGGGGATTGGGATTACGATAACGTAATAAAGTTCTGCAACGCCGCATTTGAAAAGACAGGCAATGAAAAGGTACGACCCGTTATTTTCCATTTCGCCGTCAACGATTATTATTCCAGCCCCGCTATTTTCGACCATTACAACGCAACGTGGGGCGAAAATTATACTATTCCCGATTACAACGGATATGTGGCAAAACAGACGGTATTTTTGGACTATAAAATCATATCCCTGACCTTTCGGCAAAACGGCACAGATACGGTTGTTCCCGTCGTGAGTAATCCTTTGGACATCATCAACGGCTTCGACCCGCCCAACGATGACGATTTAATCGGCGGCGGTTCCGATTGGAAAACGATTATTAAATTTGTTCTCGGCGTTATCGGCATTATTTTACTGCTGGTAATCCTTGCCCCTGTCCTGCCATTCGTTATTCAGGCGATTGTTTTTGTCGTTACCTTGCCTTTTCGACTAATCGGCTGGATTATAAACGGCATTAAAAACGCCGTTAAAAAGCGAAAACAATGAGGTGCGCCATGCCGAAGAAAAACAATCGTAATCGTAGAAATACAGGTTGGGCGCGTACAAAAGAATATCCGCATAAAAAACACCCTGCAACATATCGGCGGAAAAGTACAGGAAGCGACGATATAGAATATATCACTTTTACCCATTCCCCCGAAGTGGATTTCGGAGAAAAAGGAAAAGTACGTACCGTACCCATGTTGGACAATGTAAGCCCTGCCGAACGGACGAAGAACAAAGCGGAAGGCAAGAAGTTTGGGGAAAACCGCTCCTATGCCTATCCGAAAGTATTTGTAGGGAAACGTTCTGCATTACAGAAAGAAAGCGACGAATTTGACCCGATAGACTTTGACAAACAACGTATCGGAAAAATGTTTGAAACGTTTCCCCGCGAAAATGTACCTACAACAGGCGGAAAAGCCAAATATAAACAAAAGAAAACTCCCCGTAAGTAATTACGGGGAGCATAAAAAAAGAAAGTGCCCGCAAGTCGTTTGAACGACTCCATTGTACGGGGCTACAAGGACGAAACGGAGAAAACCGTAACACCGAGCCAAACACTTTCTGATTGATATTATACACGATAAATCGACGAAAGTCAAGAATTTTTAGGAGATAAAAAATGAGTGTTCAAAATATAGATATTTGTGATTATATGTCGAAACAAGATATTCAACTTTGTAAAAAATTTTTATCAACTGCTTCCGAAAGAGAAAAAAAACGTTTTCTTTCAGTCGTTTCTTCTGAACTTTTTAATTTAATCGATTGTCCCCATGAAGCTCTTGATATGCGTCAAAGTCTCTTTTGCAATTTATACAATACACTCCGAGAATTCTTTTATCTTTATTGATAGAGTAACGTTCTGATGTGATAAATACTTTGCAGTTTTTTTCACATATAGGGCAGTATATTTCTGATATATAATGATTTCCAGTTGTTTTGTCTGTGCAATCATTCCCGAGTCTTGCTTTATCGTATTTTATAGATTGACTTACGCGTTTCATTACTTCTGCCCAATCGGTTTTTCCCTGTTGTTTGTTTTCGGTTTTTCTTTTTATGCGAAAATCAATAGTTTCGTATTTCATAAATTTTTCCCCTTTTTTATTTAATTATAAAAACTTTAAGGACGAAAGTCAAGAATTTTTAATGAGGTACCTTTATGAAAGAATTTTGCAAATATGCAGTTTGGGACGATAAAACAGGCGTTTTGCTTGTTTGCGGAGAAAAATATAAAGTCAAGCAAGGGTTAGAGTATATCGGAAGTTTCCGTTCTTTACAGTCAAGATTGAGAAAAGTAAAAGCATACGCGCGGCAAAGCGTTGTTAAGGGGCGTAAGGTAAATATTGTATTTTGGTTTAATACGCCGAAACGAAAGCCCATTTGCGTTGTTACGGAAGCGGGCGCCGTTTTAGGATTGAGGTGAAACGAACATGACGAAAACGGAAGAAAAGAAACTGAAAAGTAAAATCGCGTATATGTTAGGTACCCGTCCGAATTTTATCACCATTCGCGACGCGGTATGGGAAACCCCGAACCTTTATACCGTTCAGGCTTCCTATAAAGGCTTTTATTATCTCATTCAGATACAGGACAATAAAATCATTCGGATTTTCCGTGAGGTAAGCTGACATGAACAAATATATCACAATCAACGGCAAACGCAAATGGTTTTGGTTGGAATCAGACAAACAAACCGCCGCGTTCGGCCCTTGCGGAAATATTCTCGGTTCCGCCATTCACCGTATGAACAAAAGCAGATACAAGGTTTATGTTATTTGGACAGGCGGCGCAACGGAAATGATTTTTAACGGCATAGGCGAAGCCATGGATTGGTTACAAAAGCAGTACGACTACAAGGTGCAGTAAATCGAAACTCCATAGCGCGGCGGAATATCGATATTCCACAACGTTGCGGAAAAAGGCAAAAGAGCATGAAAATTTTCAAAAAGGTATTACGGATATTGTTGGTTTTACTTATCGCCGCCATTATAGGCTATTTCGTATTTACGGGTTGTGAGGTATGAAACGAATTAATTATCGGCACTATATAGCTATAACGATAACGCTCGGATTTATCGCGTGTATATTCTTCTTCCCGAACACCCTCGGTAGAATTATCGAGAGTGTTCGGGATTTCGGCTTGTCCGTCGCTTATTATTTCTGTGAGATTTTTCAGCTCGACCACAACATACCTCCCACCGTCAACAATTATCCCAAAATCCCGTTTTTCGATTTCGCCCCGTCCGTCCCGTCCGCTCCCGCTCCGTCCGTTCCCATTCCCGACAATTTCAACGACTTCAAAAGCAAGTGGTTCGATTATTGGCGGCTTTGGGCAAGTAAAGACAACTTTTTCGCCTATCTCTCCGCACTCGCCAAAGGGCTGTATTATCTTTCCTATGCGCTACTCATTCTTCTGCCGTTTGTGTTGCTGTTTATACTTCTGTCCCGTAAATATCTGAAAACGGAAAATACCGACCACAACAAAGAAAGCAAGCCCTTAAAAGCATTCAAGAAGCTGTCCGATATAACTTATCGCCCCGTCAAACGCTTTGTCGGGGAATTTATCGATTTTATCAGAGATACGCCCGTATATCTCAAAATTTGGGCTTTCCTTTGGGCTTTCTATTTTAATCTCTTTACCATAGTTATGGAATTTATCGCCTTTTATCTGTATTTCGTCGTATCGTTCGACTTCGGCGGCATTTACAAACAGGTATATAAATTTTTTCTCGATATATGGGTCGCTATAGACTTTCTACCGCTTTGGGCTTTGCTTGTAATCGGTTTTCTTATTTTCAATCACCTTTGCAAAAAACGGGGTTATAACGAACTATCCCACCGCGAACGGAGAAACCGCGGCTTTATCAACGAGCGCGGCGTTGTCACTATCGTTTACGGAGCAATGGGCGCGGGCAAAACCGCATTAATCACCGACATGGCATTATCCGCCGAAGTACAGCTTCGCGACCAAGCCTTTGAGGTGATCCTCGAAAGCGATATGAAATTTCCGAATTTCCCTTGGATAAATTTAGAGGACGAACTCAAAACCTCAATAAAAGCGCATACCGTCTTTTCCGTTCCTTCTTGCGTTCAATGGTTACGGACTAAATTTGTTCTGTGGCGGGATAAGCCCTGTAAGGAAACTTTATTCGGTTATGATTACGAACGTTTCGGTTTAGACTACGACGATAATCTATCCGTCGTTAATATTTGGTCGGTACTTAAAGATTACGCTTGCGCATATCTTATTTACACCGTGCAAACCTCGTTGTTGGTGGCAAACTATTCTATCCGTTCGGATAATCTCATTTCCGACCTCGGCAATTTCCCGCTCTGGAACACCGATTTTTTCAAGCGCGACAGCCGACTCGTTGATAGCTTTTCACGGCATGCGCATATCCTCGATTTCGATATGCTCCGTTTAGGAAAAACTATGTTGCAAAACAATCCGAACAGAACCGCTTTCGGGTTCGGGGTGTATGTCATTTCGGAGATAGACAAAGAACGCAAAAACGCGCCCGAGCTGAAAGACATAAAAGCCGACAGCAAGGAATGCAATCAGAAGAACGACCTTTTCAACGTATTGCTCAAAATGTCCCGTCATGCCTGTGTTGTGGCAAATCGGGTGTTTATCAAAGTCTTTGCGGACTTGCAACGCCCTGAAAGTTTAGGCGCCGATGCCCGAGAACTCGGCGAAATCGTGTATATAGACGCCAATAAACAACAATCTTTAACCTTGCCTTTCTTCTCCCCGTTTTATTTCTTTGAGTTGTTCTGTCTTTGGTCGAAACCCCGTTTCGATAACCTTTATGTCCGATACCGTTACCAACGCGGCGATAACACCTTGTTTATGTATCTTTTGAAAAACCTGTCGGCAGCCATGCAGAAACATTACAGACGGATTTATAACACGTTCGGCAGTACGGTATTAAATCTCGAAGTAGAAAGCGGAAGAATGGACGGACAGACGAAAAGACGGATTTATTTCCGACAGGATAAAAAAATTTGGTCGGGCAGGTATGCGACAAACTGTCTTTCGGGGATATTCGAAGACCGCGCCGCCGTCAATAATATCGGCATTGACGATTTGCCCGCTTATCGGTCGATTATGGCAAGTTCTTTCGAATTGACGTATCAGAACAGCCATTTTCAGGAAGAAATCAATTCCCTCAAAAACAAAACCGCATAACCCCGCCGCACGGCGGCTCTTGGGTAGTGGCTTTGGGAGTAGGGCATAAGAGAAAAGGACGGGATATTTCCCGTCCTTTTGGTTTATTTCTCCTTTCCCCGTTTCGCCGATAGGTCAGCGGATTGTTTTTAATATTCGCATTGAGTGAGGATATAATATCCTTGCGGGTATTGTCGGGTATATAGAAATTCTATCCGTTGGCGTATGTATTCCGCTTCTTCGTCCGACAGTCCCACGAGGTCCCCGCTTTCCGTCACCATGTCCGAACAAATTACGAGATTTCCTACAAGTCGGATTTCTCCGAGATTGGATATTGCCGAGATTTTCGGCCCCTCTACCAACATTCCTTCATCGTCGCAAATGATATGGAAATACCGTTTCCCGATTTTTCGCCGTATTATGTCGATTGTGTTACATTCCAGCAAATTATAGTAGCTTTGTAATTCGTCCTTGATATTCAGTTTTTCGGGCGCTTTGTTTGCGTTTACGTTCAAATAAATTACTTGCATTTCGTTTTACCTCTCCCATTGGTATTTGTCTATCTCTTTTATGGCTTCCGTGTTCGGGTACTCTTTGCGGAGTGCTTCAAACCGTTTTAGAGCCTTTGCGCGCTCTTTCCCCTCGAACGTTTCTTCTATGACGTTATCGGGGGTCATGTGCGCGGCTTCGTCGTATATCTTCGACAGTGTAACGGTATAATATTTTTTGTTTTTCCAGCTGTCTATACTCCGTTTGATTTTGATTTGCAGACGGTAGGAAGCGGCGCAAATCTCCTGTGCGCGGACGAAAAGCGTTTTTCGGTACTCTTTCAGCGTTTCGATATATTCCAGCATTTCGGAAATCGTCCGCCGGGCGCGTTCGTCCTCGCTCCGGATATGCTTCATATCCGTTATACAGTCTGCGCGCGTGCCGTGTATGTATATGCTTTCGTTCATTTCCTCTGCGGGACTTCCGAAACGTCGAAACAGGCTTTCAAGCGTTTTCATGATTTCTCCTTTCCGCGGGATTGACCGCCCGCGGTCGGTTGTGGTGTTAGTTTGTTCGGCTGATTGTGTTTATTGAAAATTCGCCGTAAAGCGTTTTTATTTCGCTTTTTACCCGCTCCAATTCGTCCGCGGTGCATTGTATTTCTTTTTGCCCGTTGTCGGTGTCGAAAAGAATTGTAAATTTTTCTTTCATGGTTTTATCTCCTTTCCGCGGGATTGGCCGCCCGCGGTCGGCCGTTGTTTTTTTATCAAAATCTTTTGTAATACGGTTTTATTTCGATTTTTTGAATAGGAAAAAGTTGGTTGTTTTCTCTGTCTATCGGCTGTACTGTTTCGCAAATGCTTTTGCTATCATAATCGCAGAAAGCTAAATTTTCATAACCTTCAATTTCAACAATTATATAATTGCTTTCGTCGTTCAGACTATCAAAAGAAATATTAAGTTGGTCACGTTCGATTTCCCATTGTAAATAGGATATTAGGTTATGCATAGCGCGTTTATCAATGGCGTTTGCTTTGTGGGCTGTGGTTTTCAAATATTCGATTGATAACATAATTTTGTCTCCTTTGTTCGGGAACGGCTTCAAGCCGCCCCCGTCAATTTTTTCGTTTCGTCCTTGCGCTTCTTGATAATTTCGCTCCCGTAAGTTTCGCGGATTTCGTCCAAAGTCATTTTGTGTTTATTCTTCTTCGGGTTTTCGTCCGTCCATGCCCATGCTTTCTTTTTGGAGCAGTAGAAGAAGCCGAGCGCTTTCAAATCGTCTTTGCACGAATACGCATTGAACGCCCACAACCAACACCCGCACAATTCTAAATCTATATTGAAATTGATAACGGCGTTTATAATATCGCGGAACCTGTCGGGCGCGTTCGTGTCGGTGTTCTCGCTCTGATAGGTTTCACCCGTCGCGCTCTTGTGCGTATTCCCGACGCGCTTTTTGAGGTCGTCATATTCGGCATTGATTTGTTGCATGTCCTCCACCCGTCCGCCGTGGTCGGGGTGGTGCTGCATAGCCAGCTTTTTATATTGGCTGTAAAGTTCTTCCACCGTTTCAACGTTCTTGAAAAATTTGTAAATCATGAGTAAATCTCCTAAAAAATTTTTTGAAAATCTATTGACTTTTTCGCCCTGTCGTGGTAAAATAAAAGAAATTCGGAAAGGAAACGGCAGGTTAAATTTCCTTTCGCGGTAGCCGTTCGGGGAAGCTGTGAAACTTTTAGCCCCGTTCGGCTGGTCTTGTGGGTTATATAGTCAGGTCTTTACCGTGTCAGCGGTAAGACTTGGCTATTTTTATTTGCTTGCGACCTTGCGGATAAAATCAAGGATTTCTTCCGCCGTCCAGCCGCGCCGCGTTAATTCGTCCCAGATGTTCAGGACTTCGCCCGCCGTCATGCCGTTTTCCTCCATGTTTTGCACCTGCCTTTTATTTGCTGTCACCCCTTGCGGGGTGCTCGACTTTTTCAACCAACCGACGAACTGAAAACGGATATTCCATTTTCAGGAGCCTCGGGGGGTTATCCCTTTTAGCTCCGTTGTTCGGTCATTCCACTTCCGTTCGCCTCGCCCGTTTCAATTACGTGAGACGGCGGGACGGTCAAGGGAAAAATCCCCCGCCCTTGGGGATTTTAGCGTAAAATTCGGGAGGGATAAAACGCCCTACCTTTATGCTCACGAATTTTTCCGACCCTTGACCGAAACGACGGCTTACGTTACCATAAAGGCGAGGCATAGGAGCAGGAATGACAGAACGCCCTTAGGAGCTAAAACGGATAAGGGGGGAACGCCCTTTTTAATCCTACCGCAGAAAAAATGCACGCTTTTCTCGGCGGTCGGGCTTAGCGGGTTAGCGGGTACCCCGCCGCTTCGCGGGGTACCGCTCCACCCTCGCTATTATCGTTCAAGGAGGTTTACTCATGAAAAAATCGAATAAAACCAACAGAAAGAATATTTCTTATACTCAACGGCTCATTTTAGAAGATAGCCTGAAAGAAAAACGAAAAGTTAAAAACATCGCCGATAATCTCGGTCTTTCTCTTTCCGCTGTCTATAAGGAAATCAAACGCGGGGAATATTTCCATAAGGAATACTGCTATACCGATTTATTCGGTGAAAGACATTATAAATTCGTCAGACGATACAGCGCGAATAAAGCTCATGACAAATATAAATTCAATATGACCGCCAAAGGCCCCGATATTAAACTCGGCAACGATTATCCTTTCGTCAACTATATCGAAAATCGCGTCATTAAAGATAAAATTTCACCTTGCGCCGTTCTCGGTGAAATTAAACGCAAAAAACTTTTCAAAACCGATATTAGCAAAACCACTCTCTACCGCTATATCTCCATGGGCATATTTCCCCACCTCAAAATGAAACATTTACCCGTAGGAGAGAAAAAGAAACATTACAGAAAACCCGTTGCGAAACGTCCCCCGAAAGGTTTAAGCATAGAAAAACGCCCGAACGAAATTTCTCAAAGAAACTCTTTCGGGCATTGGGAAATGGATTGTGTTGTAGGGAAAAAGAGAACAAAAGATACTCTGCTTGTTCTTACCGAACGTCTCACGAGATACGAAAAAATCATTAAAATTCCGAACAGGAAACCCGCTTCCGTCGTTTACGTATTAGATTCCCTCGAAAAGAAATACGGACAGCAACGATTCAAAAAACTTTTCAAGAGTATCACGGTAGATAACGGTGTGGAGTTTTCCGACTATGAAGGCTTAGAAAAATCCGTATATGACGAAACAGAAAAGCGCACGAACGTTTATTACTGTCACCCGTATAGCTCCTGCGAACGCGGAACGAACGAAAGAATCAACAGGGATATAAGACGGCAAGCACCGAAAGGCACCGACTTCACAAAATATTCCGATAAGTCCATACAATTCATTGAAGATTGGGTAAACGCATATCCGAGAGAGATATTCGGCTTTGCCTGTTCAAAAGAAATGTTCGAGAAACAATTATCCGCATTATGACAAAACAAAAACCGAATAAAAGAACATTAAGCCGCCGCAAGACGGCTATTTTGCGTTACGGAATAACATAAAAAATCAAATAAATTCCATAACGTTATGGAAAATCGAACGTAAAAACGCCCGCCGAAACTCCTTCGACGAGCGTTTTTTCATTTATTCAAAAATTTTTTGTGACTTTTTTGTGAAAATTCTCCTCAAACGCTTGACAGCGGGAAATTTTTTCACTTTTTCTTTCAATTTTTTAAGGAAGGGGCTTCAAACAGTCGAGTTTAGCCTTCCAGAATGTACTTTTTTGATAGTCCGACAATGCCTCTGCGGGGACATATATATTTTTTAAGGCATTGCAACTATTCCAAGTGGTCGGTTGATTAAAAGAAGAAAGCTGTGAAGTATATAAATAGATAGTCTCCAGTTTTGAACAATTCTGAAACAGCGTATTCTTTATTATAGTAGTATAACTTTGGGGAATAAACAATTCCCGTAAATTTTCGCAGGGGCCTCCACGCTTATATAGATTTCCGGAAATAGTAGTCAAGGCCGAGCCTTTATCCGAAAATTCGGGAAGCATCATTATCGAGGGTAAAATAGCTAATTTCGAATTATTATTGATAAAAACGCTATTCGTCGAAATCGTAAAATAACCTAATCCCGAAGAAAGTCTGGTTATTTCAAAAATTTTGTCTTCCGTAACCGGTTCAGTCAAAGTATAGCTTCCGCCTACCGTCGTTCTCACCCGTCCGTCTATCCAAAAAGACAACTCCCCGTATTCCGCATAATTTCTGACGCTGACGGTTGTCTCGAAAATGCCGCCCTCTGCAATCTCCGCCTTTTTTACCGATATATCCAGAAGCCCCTGATACTCGCTGCAGTCTCTTATTTCGCAGGTATAGCGCGTAATGCTTCCGCAAACAATTTCCTGCGCTTCCACCGTTTCACCGAAGCAAACGAGCAAGCTTGCCCTGCCCTCCGACAGAGAAGTTATGACACCTTCGGAATCTACGAGAAATACAGACGGATTGGCGGACTTCCAATATAGAGGTATAAACGCGCTGAGATCGTAAACGATCTCCAGGTCAGGATATTCCACCACTATACTTGCCGAAGCCGAAAAGGTCTCTCCTATCGCTAATTTTCTGTCGGGGACTGCCAATAATGAGAGGCGAATATTCCTTTGCGTCACAGCTTCGGACTCTTGTTCCGAAAGGCCCGCGGCGCAATCCGCACTCTTTGCTATAAAATTTTTTAACAGTAATAAAGACTCTTCCGAATAGCTTATATTTGTATCATTCAGAGCGGCGGTCGCCACATAAGATACAGAACGGGCCGAGGATAAACAATTTTTCGGAAAAGCTGCATAAGTATAAGTCACGGATTCATCCGTAGTCGTTTCTACGTAGGCTACGGCGGCAAATTCCAAATTGGTATTTGCATATAATATTTCTACAACCGAGCCCTGAACAATATAACCTCCATTTTGCCAAACTGGTTCGCAGACCATCTTCAAGGCAGGCTTTGCCCCATATTCCCTCTCTAATTGAGCGAGTGCCTCAACATAGTTAATCCCATCCTCCCCTCCGTTTAATTGGATTGCTTTTTCAAAATAATAAGCGGGCGCTATCACAAATTTGAAGTACTCATTTTCGGATGACTTTACCTTTTCCACCAATGTCTCGGGCACATATGCTTTGAAACGAATCCCCGTTACAGTATCCAAACGAATACTTGCCCCGTTCTGCATGACAAATCCCTCATATGTTTGGTTGTCATTCACAGTATCGGCAGAAAGCAGCACATTAGCTTTTTGCTTTACAGTCTTGTTTGGAGTAAACAAGCAATTCTTTTGCGTAAAAGTTATATCACATACATAAGGATCCCGGGCGGTTGTATATCCTTTCTGCAACACTGCGCCGACAATTAGCAATAAGAAGGAAACAACAAACAACAAAATCGAAATCAGTACAGTGCTTCGTGTAAAAAATTTTTTCCTGACTCTGCTCCTCATACGTACCCCTATAAAATATAGTATTTTGAAAATTATTATTCAAATATTAAATATAATATTTGAATAATATTCGTTCGTAAAAATATAATTTATTTTTACTTTTCTATTTTACCATATTTTACCAATAAAAAACAAGTCTTTTAAGTGATATTTTAGCTCTTATGTCTATTTTTTAAGATAAAAATGAAATTTTCAAACAAGCGCGGAAGAAAAAACAAGTGTGTGAGGCGGGTGGGTGGGAGAAAGATAAAAAAGAAAAGAGCCATTGAGAAAATCTCAAAAGCTCTTTTAA